>Ga0154857_1013_pt2 | contig 12799 bp, 12 predicted proteins | sample Rifle2008BG19ft_FD_105829 | JGI IMG/M metagenome (GOLD analysis project Ga0154857, IMG submission 105829) | Candidatus Atribacteria bacterium RBG_19FT_COMBO_35_14
CTATGCCCTTCAAGATTTATTAAAGGACAAACCAGAAAAGTAGGTTGGATTCATCAAACCCGCTTGAATATTTCTGTCATTCCTGCGAAAGTATGAATTCATAAATAAAGGAGAAAAATAAAATGAAAGAGGAAAGCGACTTTAAAAAAATAACTATCATAGGTGTGGGTCTAATCGGCGGCTCCCTCGGGTTAGCTCTAAAAGAAAATAAACCAAGCTTTAGAATTGTAGGTATAGATAAACAGGAAATAATCGAAAAAGCAATTACTCGAGGTGCTATTGATGAAGGCACAGTCAATCTCGAAGAAGGAATAAAAGAAGCAGATATAGTAATTTTAGCTACTCCAGTAAAAACAATTTTAGATTTATTGCCCCAAATTAATCCTTTTCTTAAAAAAGAATGTCTGGTAACTGATACCGGTAGTACTAAAAAGCAGATTGTAAAGAGAGCAAATAAAATGTTATCCAAAGATATTCATTTTGTTGGCGGTCATCCTATGGTAGGTTCAGAAAAAGATGGCATAGATTCGGCAGATCCCCATCTCTTTCAGGATAAAACTTATATCCTAACTCCTACCAATAAAAGTAATTTAGTAGCATTAGAAAAAACATTTTCAATAATCAGAATAATAGGCGCAAAGAGATTGATATTAGACCCCCTTGATCACGATAGAATTGTTGGTGCAGTAAGTCATTTACCCCAAATTTTAGCAGTTTCTTTAACCAATATGATAAGTATGTTAGCCCAAGAAGAAAATAATAACAGTTATTTTAAAGCTATTGGAGGGGGATTTAAGGATATGAATCGAATTGCCTCCAGTTCTTATAAGATATAGGAGGATATCTGTAAAACTAATTAAGAAAATATTTTGAAAATGATACAGGAATTTAGAAATTATCTTGGAGTATTAGAAGGTAAATTCAAAAATGATCCGAGTAGCTTGAAAGAAGAATTCCAAAAAGCTCAAATGTTAAGAAAAAGACTGTAAATTATTAGTTTCCCAGAAAGCTACGAGCAGCACGCTAAATCTCCAATCTTTTTTGATTTTAGATTATAGTTTATGGCGTGCACTTTTAATTTTTAAAAGACATATACAAAAAATATTACTAGTTAAAAGTTAAAAGTGCACTAAATTAAGCTCAAAATTTTTAACTTTTTGCATACCTAAAAACACATACCTAAAAACTCATTTGACAAGGACTTTATATTAATGTTAGAATATATAAAAGTGATATATCAATGATATAAATATATTTTAACGGAAGAAATAAATATATTATTATAAAAAATAATATTAGTTGAACGAGGTGAGAAAAATAGAAAAAGAATTTTTAAGCGAAAAAGCTTATAGACTAATTAAAAATAAAGTTAGTTCATCTAATGACCAGCACCTTAGCATAAGAAAAATATCTAAAGAATTCAATATGGGCTATTCCCCAATAAGAGAAGCATGTCAACGTTTGCATCAAGAAGGATTACTAGAAGGATTAGCAGGGGTAGGTTATTTTATTCCCCAAATAGAGATGAAAAGCATCATTGAAATATTTGAAGTCCGTAAAATTGTAGAAAAACATGTTTTTAAAGAAGTTTTTGACTCCTTAACTGACGAACATTTAACTGCTCTTTCAGATTATACTACAAAAGAAGTTAATTCTCTTCAACAAAAAGATATCAAAGGCTTTCATAAGTACGATAAAAAATTTCATATGTTATTTTTTGAATTATACAACAATTCAGTTTTGCTAAATCTAATGAAAAATGTTATGGATAAATATTTTATTTGTTCTTACAAAACACTTAATAGTATTAATAAAAAAGGAAATGTTGATGCTATTGAAGAACACGAGAGCATAATTAAATATATAAAACAAAAGAATAAACAAAGGGCAATTATTGAATTAATGAAACATATCCATCATAGTGAAGAGAGAATAAAAAAAGGATATTATCATTGATTATAGAAAATATCTATACCATAATTTGCTAATAATTAATAAAGTAAATCAAAGTTATATATTATAACAGAAAATAATAAATGCAGAAATATTTAATATTAATAGAATTTTATTCTATAAAACTAAAAAAGGAGATGTATTTAATGATTCATGTAATAAGAAATATTAAAAGAACATCAAAAGAAGTAATTGAAAAGTTTCGTTCTATTTCTGTTGCAACAGTTTATGAAGCTTCAGGTAGGAAAGGATTTATAGATCCAAAAATCAAACCAATAATAAAAGGAATTAAATTATGTGGTCCTGCTTTTACGGTCCAAACTGTTCCAGGAGACAATCTTATGTTACACAAAGCTTTAGAAAAAGCACAAGAAGGAGATGTTATAGTTGCTACAGTTGGTGGTGAATATGATTATGGATATTGGGGTGATTTAATGTCCGTCCAGGCAAAAGCAAAAAAATTAGGAGGATTAGTAATTGATGGATGTATTAGAGATTCTGAGGCGATTGTTGAAATGGGATTTCCAATATTTTCCAGGGGACTAGCTATCCGTGGAACAGTAAAAGCATCTTTAGGACTTATAAATTACCCAATTAATTTTGGTGGAACAGTGGTTAATCCTGGCGATCTAATTTTGGGAGATGATGATGGAACGGTTGTTGTTAGATTTAAGGACTGCGAAGAAGTATTAGCTAAATCACAAGCAAGAATTCAGGCAGAAAAAATAAAAGCAAAAGCATTAATGGATGGTATAACGAGCGTTAAATATAATAAACTTGATAAAATTTTTGAATATTTGGAACTTAGAGAGGAATAACTGCTATGGTAAGTGAAGAAAAATTAAAAAAAGTAATATCCGAAATATTAAAGGGTTACGGAGAGAATGAGGAATCAGCATTATTAGCAGCGGATTGTTTAGTAAAGGCAGAGATGAGAGGAATTTCAACGCATGGCACTTATTTATTGATCCCAATGTTTCAACGTGTGAAAGGCGGGATGTTAGATCTTCCTACAAAAATTACTTTAGTAAAAGAAAATAATGCAACTTCAATTATTGATGGTGGAAATGGATTAGGACAATTAGCAGCGAGAAAAGCGATGTGTATTAGCATTGAAAAAGCTAAGAAATATGACGTTGCTTTAACCTTAGTAAGAAATACAAACAATATTGGTTTTTTAGGTTATTATTCAAATTTTGCCGCTCAGGAAGGAATGATTGGTTTTGTTGGATGCAATGCTGCTTCTTCAATGGCACCTTGGGGGAGTTCTGAAGCCTTTTTAGGAGCAAATCCTATTTCTATATCTATACCAGCTAAGAATAAGAAATCAATAGTGATGGATATGTCTTCTAGTGTTGTAGCACGTGGGAAAATAAGGAAAGCTTCACGTAATAAAGAAGAAATACCGTTAGGATGGGCCATTGATAAAGAGGGTAATCCTACTACTGATCCTAATGAAGCATTAAAAGGGACACTTCTTCCTATTGCAGGACCAAAAGGTTCAGCTTTGGCTATAATTGTAGATATTATTGCAGGAATGCTATCTGGCTCAAGATTTGGATTAGAAGTAAAGACATTTCATGAGTTAGAAGGTGCAACAGGAGTTGGTGCATTTTGTATGGCTATTGATATTAAAAAGTTTTACGACTTAGATTGTTTTTGTTCAATGGTCGATAGTTATATTTGCTCTATTAAGAATTTAAAAAAAGTAAAGAATGTTACAGAAGTTTATTTGCCAGGAGAATTAGAATTTATAAGTGAACAAGAAAGCCGAGAAGAAGGCATTAAACTTGATTCAAAAATCATAGAAAGCTTGAATGACATTTTGGAAAAATTAGGAAGTAATTTAAAACTTGTTCATGATTGAGAGGGCATTTTATGAAATGGATTATTAAAGTAAACATGAGAGACGAAAAAATAGAAAAAGTTATGGCTACTGAAGAAGAAAGGCATTGGGGTGGCCGCTTATTAATTGCAAAGTTACTCCTTAGAGAAGTTCCTCCAACTTGTGAACCGCTCGGACGCTATAATAAATTAATATTTTCATCAGGTCTAATTGCCGATACTGCAATCACTACAACTGGTCAGATTTCTATAGGTGGGAAAAGCCCTTTAACAGGTGGGGTAAAAGAAAGCAATGTAGGTGGTTCGGCAGGAAAAAAACTTGCTAAATTAGGAATAAGAGCTTTAGTTATTGAAGATACTCCTAAAAATTTGTCGACTAAAGTTCTTATTTTAGCAGCCAATAAGATAGAACTTATAAATGCACCTGAGCTTAAGGGTAAAATGGTAGACGAGACTATCGATATCATTAGAAAAAAATTTGGATTAAATGTAGGAATTATTTGTATCGGCCCAGCTGGTGAAATGAAATTATATGGCTCAGGTATTGCTGTTACCGATGAGAAAGATATTCAGATTAGGTATGCTGCAAGAGGGGGCCTTGGGGCACTAATGGGTTCAAAAGGATTAAAAGCTGTTGTAATTAATGATAATGGAACAAAAACCCCTAAATATTTTAATTCAGAATTATTAAGAAAGACCGGAAAAGAAATTGTACAATATTTAAAAAAAGATCCTAAAACTGAAAATAGAAATATGTTTGGGACTCCCGCAATTATGGAAGCAGCAAATGAGCTTGGATTATTGCCTACAAGAAATTTTTCATCAGGAAGTTTTGAAGATATACAAAATATAACAGGTGAAAGAGTTAGAAAAGTTATTGTAAAACGCGGTGGAGTAGGTCGTACAGGATGTTCTTGTGTAAAAGGCTGTACTATTCAGTGCTGTAATGTTTTTCCAGATGTAAAAGGAAAAAAGATTGTAGCTTCAATTCAATATGAAAATATAGCCCTTCTGGGTCCAAACTGTGGTATTGGCAATTTAGATGATATAGCAGAAATGAATAATTTGTGTAATCAGGTTGGCGTAGATGCAATAGAAACAGGAGCTGCAATAGGTGTATTAATGGAATCAGGAGAAATTGCTTTTGGGGATGCAGAAGCAGCAAAGGATATTATAAACCAGATTGGTAAAGGGACTTATATTGGTCGAATAATAGGAAACGGAACAAAGCTAACAGGTCAGGTATTTGGAGCAAGAAGAAGATTCTATAAAATTACAATTACGAGTAGCACTTTTAGATACACTTGGGCTTTGTTTATTTGTAAGGCCCCCATTTGTAAAGCACCCTGAATTCTATATATCTCTTTTAAAAGGTAGATATGGATGGGAATTGGAATTAAAAGATATCAAAAAAATTGCCGAAGATGTATTACAAACCGAAAGAGAGTTTAATAAAAAAGCGGGTGTCTCTGAAGAATTTTGGTCTTTCCCTGAATTTATGAGAGAGGAACCTTTACCTCCGAATGATACTATATTTGATATATCCCGAGAAGAAATGAAAAGAATATGGGATGTTAAAATTCCAATTGATGAGTTTTAATAAATATTTGAAGGAAAAGAAAGGAGCTTTATAATGCTACTGAAAGACTGTGTTGCCATTGTTACCGGCGCAGGTAAAGGCTTGGGACAAGGCATTGCCGAAGAATTTTTTAAAGAAGGCGCTCTTTTGGCCTTATTCGATATTCAATATGATTTAGTAGAAAACCTTGCAAAGAAATTGGATTCTTCTGGGGAAAGAGTTATGGCCATCAAAGCCGATGTGACGGATGAAATGATGATCAAAGATGGTATGTCAAAGGTGTTTGATAAATTTGGTAAGATTGATATCTTGGTAAATAATGCAGGTATTTCTTTGCATAAACCAACTAAAGAGATGTCAGTGGAAGATTTTAACAAGGTGATCAATATTAATCTCAATGGCCCATTTATATGCAGTAAGAGTGTCATTTCTTACATGGAAAAGCAAAAAAGAGGCAAAATTGTTAATATTGCTTCTTTAGGCGGTAGAACAGGTCGCCCAGGTGTGGGAGTGAATTATGCAGCTTCTAAAGCAGGAGTCATTGGTTTAACTCAGACGTTAGCACGCGAACTTGGACCGAGTGGAATTTATGTTAATTCAATCTGTCCGGGACCGATATTAACTGAACAGACCAAACAATATTCGGCAGATGTTTTTGCGAGTTGGAATGTTGGTCGTGCCGTCAAAAAAGATGGATTGCCACAGGATGTTGCTGATGCAGCTGTCTTTTTGTCTTCAAATAAATCGGATTGGATCACTGGTGTGACACTTGACGTAAACGGTGGAATTTTAATGAAATAATTTTAAATGGAGGAATAGATATGTCAAAAGTAAAAGTAGTTCGAATAAAAGATGTCAAAGGAGAAAGACGAGAACCGCCCAGGACTTCATGGATACTGGTTTCGGAAAAAACCGTTGGTTCAAAAAATATTGCTATGGGCGTTAATGAAACTTATCCAGGTGGCATGGTGCCGGAACACAAACACGATATTCAAGAGGAAGTGATGTATTTTGTAGCAGGAGAAGGTAAATTTATTACTGAGGATGAAGAAATTGATCTTAATCCGGGAACCGTGGTGTATAATCCACCGGGAAAATCCCACAAAATTGTTAATACCGGAGACGAAGTATTAAGGTTTGTTTGGATTTATTCTCCTCAATTGCCGAGTCATAGAAAGTAAGACAGGGGATATAATATTATTAATTCAATACTTAGTTAAAAGAAAGAAGGAGTAAAAAGAATGAGTAAATGGAATTTACCTCCGCAAGGAGGCCATATGGAAAAACCGGATAAGATTTATTACCAGACCATGACCAAGAAAGATGTGGAAGAAAGATTGAAGAAGAATGATATTCTTCTTATTCCCTTAGGTTCCACAGAGAATCATGGTGATGCCCAACCCTATGGTGAGGATACATTTATTGTAACGCGCATGGCAGAACTGATTGCCCAGAAGACCGGATGTACTGTTGCTGAGCCTGTTTGGTATGCCTCACATCCCTTTTCACATTTAGGACAAAAAGGGACGGTCCCAATACCTGATGAAGTTAACTCTGCTTACATTCGGTCAATAATATCGGGGTATTGGAATACTGGATTTCGAAAACAGATCATTATGAGCAGTCATGGACAGGAATACATTATCCCATCTGCCATTCAGGAATGGGGCAAAAAGTATCAAGTCCCGGCAGTTGTTATCTTTTTAGATGTGCCTAAGATCATGGGTGTAGGATTGAAGGATAAGGCTCATGGAGGTGAATTTGAAACGATATTTAGACATGGTGATGAGGCAGAAAATTCTATATGTCTGGCTCTATTCCCAGAATTTGTTCAAATGGAAAATGCAGTAGATACAAAAACCTGGGGTTTCTTGCCAGAGGGACATATAGATAAGGGCGGAGATATCTATAATTATCCGATTCCCGGCCAAAGTCACATTGGCGGCGGAGGCATTGAATGTATTATTTATCCGGAGGGAGTTTTAGGTAAACCATCCCTGGCAAAAGCCGAAAAAGCCTTTAAGGCGATTACCACCTATCTGGATTATGTTGTTAAATTGCATGATGATATCTTAGAGAAATTTCCGCCGGGGGTTTTACCGGAGGCTAAATATATGACTCAACGAGACAAAGAAGAAATAGATAAATTATTAAAAGGACCATCAGATGGTGGAAAGCATATCTATACCATCGCCTGGCCGTCATAATTTTAAAGTAGAGTTTAATTTTTTAGGTCGATGATTAGAGGTTCTTTGAAAAAGATTACCCTCCAAAGGAGGTGATTGATGCAAATAAAGCAGTGTTGTGGGAATGTAAAGAATCAATAAAATTAAAATTTTAAATGGGAGGTATAACAATGTTTAGTAAAAAGTTAATATTATCAATGATGACTATTTTGATTGTGCTTACTTGTTTTGTATTTTCAGTACAGGCTGCTGATGAACCGATCATATTGAAGCTTGCCCATGCAGATGCTACAAATGTCCTTACTTCAAGGAAGCATGCCCAGTGTGTGATGTTTGCAAATATGGTTAATGCCAAAAGCGGTGGCAGAATTGAAGTGCAGGTCTATGGAGCAGGAGCTCTCGGTGCTGAGCGTGAATATGTGGAAGCAATTATGGCCGGTACAGTTCAGGCAGGAATTGCCTCAGGCGTATTGGGTGGATTTTTACCTGAAGCGATGGTTACTGATATCCCCTATCTCTTTCCTTCAGAATCCATTGCCTGGAAAGTATTGGACGGTCCATTTGGAGAAAAGCTTTCTAAGATGATGTTAGATAAAACCGGGCTTAGAAATTTAGCCTTTGCCGAAGTCGGATTCAGACATTTTACGAACAATGTAAGACCAATCAAGAGCCCTGCAGACGTGAAGGGATTAAAGCTCAGGGTACAGGAAAATCCTCTTTATGTGAATATGGTAAAAGGATTAGGCGGTAACCCCACACCAATTGCCTGGACTGAAACTTATACTGCTTTACAGACCGGTGTTGTGGATGGTCATGAAAATCCGATTTCGTCCACCGTTTTTGCCAAGATATATGAAGTGCAGAAATATATAACACTTGACGGGCATGTATATGGAGTTGACTGGTTTTTAATAAATAACAAATTCTTTGAAAGCTTGCCTGAAGATTTGCAATATATTATCTTCGATGCTGCCAGAATATCTGCAGGTGTTGGTCGTGGTCTGCAACTGCTTAATTCTAATGTTATAGGGTTACAAACAGTGCTGGATTATGGTTGTGAAGTCTATGCACCAAATGAGGAAGAAATGGCTCAATTCAAAGAAGCAGCGCAAGGTCCTGTTATTGAGTGGTTAAAGACCGAAATTGATATTAGTTTAATTAATGAAGCCTTGGAAGTTGTGGAAAAAGCAGTTGAGGAACAAAAAGCTTTGATTAAGTGAGGTTTAGAGCTTCTAACAAGAGCTGACAATAGGTAATTGACAGATGCCCTATTTTTGTTGTATCGCTCTATTAAAGAATAGATAGGGCATCTGTGCTTATAAAAAAACAAAAAAAGGAAAAACTTGTCATGTTCTTAAAAATCGTAAATAGAATTTACAGTTTTATTAAGTTCATTGAAGAAAATTTAGTAGTAATCTTATTAGGTATTATGGTTAGTAATGTGGCAATAGGTGTTTTTTATCGTTATGTGTTAAACAATTCCTTATCATGGACTGAAGAAGTGGCGCGATATCTGATGATATGGTTTGCCTATATTGGTATGGCTATAGCCTTCAGGGATGAAAGTCATGTAAACGTTAATGTTATTGTAGATTTATTTCCTTTATCTATTCGTCACCTTATTAAAATAATCACCTATACAATAGTTTTAATTTTTTTAATTACCCTTTTTTCCCAATCGTTAAATGTGTTTAAAATTGTAAAGGTCCAAACTTCTCCTGCGGTGCGAATATCTATGAAATATCCCTATCTATCTATAACATTTGGATCTCTAGTAATGGCAATTGAAGTTATTCGCTTAATTTATATGAACGCCAAGGCAATGTTTAAAAAATAGGAAGATTAAGGATTGTATAATCTTTTTATTTTTTTCCTAAATAATCAAAATAAGAAGATAAGTTGAATGTGTTAGTATAAAAAGTAAAGTATAAAAACGTTTGCATAATGATAATAAATAGAAGAAAAATAAATTTGAAAAAGTAAAACGGGGAGGAATTAGATGATTGTAGGAGTTATCGTGTTATTAATCAGTCTAATGATGGGGATTCCTATTGCCTTTAGTCTTGGAATATCAAGTGCAGCAATATTATATACTAAAAATTTTCCCCTTTTAGTTATTGCCCAGAGAATGTTTACTGGTTTAGATGTATTCCCTTTTATGGCAGTTCCTTTTTTTATACTGGCAGGAAGCTTAATGGAAAAATCGGGAATAACTAAAAATTTAGTAAAATTTTCAGATCTTTTTGTTGGGCATATCAAAGGCGGTTTGTCTCATATTAATGTAGTTTCCAATATGTTCCTTGCCGGTATAAGCGGTTCGGCAGTAGCCGATGCCTCAGCCATTGGTTCAATGATGATTCCTGCCATGAAAGAAAAAGGCTTTGACCTTGATTTTAGTGCTGCTATTACTGCAGCATCTTCTGTAGTAGGTCCTATTATCCCCCCCAGTATACCTATGGTCATCTTTGCTTTACTGTCTGGTCAATCTGTAGCAGCACTATTTATGGCAGGGATGTTACCGGGAATATTAGTAGGTTTGGCATTGTTGGTTTTATCTTATTTCATTTCGGTGAAAAGAAATTACCCTAAAAGAGATGAGAAAATAGGGCGGAAAGAATTTATCATGACTTGCATCCATGCTATTGTTCCATTGATGATGCCTTTAATTATATTAGGTGGGATTCTTTCCGGAGTATTTACTGCAACAGAAGCCTCTGCCGTTGCAGTCGTTTATGCATTAATTATCGGCTTTTTGGTATATCGCACTCTAAAAATAAAAGATTTACATGATGCATTTATAACTACTGCAAAGACCACCGGTGTCGTTTTTTTGGTTATAGCATGTGCAAATATATTTAATTGGTTGATGTCTGTTGAACAAGTACCGCAGTTAATGGCTAGTTATTTTAAAGAAAATATTTCTACCCCAGTCATGTTTCTATTAATGTTAAATTTATTGCTTTTATTTTTAGGGACCTTTATGGAGGGAACTGCTGCAATGATTATTACAGTTCCAATATTTTTACCGATTGCAGTATCATATGGAATTCATCCGGTTATGTTTGGAGTTATTGTGGTATTAAACTTAATGATAGGTCTAATTACTCCACCGGTTGGATTATGTTTATATGTTGCCGGTGGAATTGCTAAGATTTCCTTAGAAAGAATATCAATAGCAGTCATACCTTTTTTAATTGCTGAGATAGCAACACTTATGTTAGTGACCTATTGGCCTTTTCTGACCTTATGGTTACCTAAAGTATTGGGCTATATAAGATGATAATAAAAAGTAATCCCTTAGTTTAAAATTATTTTTTGGAGGCGTGATGATATGAAAGCATTGGTTAAATACAGCGAAAAACTTGGTGATTATGAAGTAAGGGAAGTAGATATTCCGAAGATTGGAGTATGTGATGTTTTAGTACAAATGAAAGCAACTGCTATATGTGGTACTGATATCTCACTTCTAGAGAACAGATATAAGGGGAAGAAGCCTGTTCCCATCCCAATTATTCTAGGTCATGAAGGAGTCGGAATCATTGCAGATATAGGCAAGGAAGTAAAAAACTTTAAAGTAGGGGACCGAGTAGCCTTTGAAGCTTTACAGGGTTGTGGTCAATGTATTGATTGTAAATTAGGAAATAAAAATATGTGCCAGTATTGGGAACATTTAGGCCTTACCTGTGATGGTACCTTTGCTGAATATATTCTTGTTCCACAAGATTTAGTTCATAAATTGCCCGATAATATTTCTTTTAAAAATGCTTCATGCTTAGAACCTATTGGATTAACTGTTAGATCATTAGCAAATGTTAAACCTGTTCTTGGGGAAAGAGCAGCAATTATTGGTCCCGGGAAAATCGGACTTTTTCACTTACAAGCTTTAAAAGCATCAGGAGTCTCGGAAATTTTTATTATAGGTCTTGATAAAGATAAAACAAGATTTAAAATTGCCGAAAAATTAGGAGCCAGTGTTATTGTCAATGGAAGCAAAGAAGATCCTATCAAGAAAGTCATGGATTTGACCAAGGGAAGAGGGGTAGATATTGTCATTGAAACTGCTAATTCGCCAAAATGTTTTTCCCTGGCTATTGATTTAGCGGCTCCAAAGGCACGGATTTCTACCTTTGGGCTTTATCCGGAAACCACAATTGCACCTATAAGCGTAATAAGAAAAGGATTAACGATTTGTGGAGATGTTGCACTTTTAACTAAACATTTTATAAGAGCGATACGTTGGATAGAAATTAAGAAAGTCCTGGCTGAACCTGTTATCACCAGGAGTTTTTCCTTAGAACAAGCAGAAGAGGCTATCAGAGTCTTTAAGGAAGGAACTGAAGGAGCGATAATTTTCGAAAATTAATATTAATTTACATTTGGCCTAAATTTAGAATTCAAAAATTTTTTTATGTTAGTTAAAAGTTAAAAGTGGACTAAATTAAACTCAATATTTCTCTTAGTTACACTTTAAAAGTGAGCCAACTTTAAAGATTAAAAATATACTATTTTTTTCTCTATAGATGTAAATAATTTATTAGTTAAAACTGGACTAAATTTAAATCAGAATTTCTAACTTTTTGACTACCCAAAAAATTATCTCTATACCAGAATCGGACTTCAGATATGCCAGATTCTTTATCTGGTATTATCCGAAGTTGTATTCTCTCTGCCTGTGCGTGTACGCACGCAGACAGGTCATGTAGTGGTGCAGCAGGCACCTTTAATTCTAAATTATTGATAGACACTTTACGATAAGGGTTTACCATTCTCTCTACTCTTAAACAGAAGATATCCTTGCTGGATAAAAATGGTGGCATTATCCTAAATTCTCTAAAGAGAGATCTTTTCTCTCTTATTGCTCTTTGAAATCTAATATAAGGTATCTCCCCGGTGGTAGAATGAACTATTCTGAAATTGTATCTTTGGACAAGGTAATTCAGGATTAATTGGGCTTCTTTAATATTCCTAAAATTCTCTCTGTAACAGGTCCTGACCAATCGGTCCTGAATCCACCTATAGGGTCTTTCAATTTTACCCTTGGCCTGTGGAGATAGAGCGTAGGTTACCTTTACCCTGCAGTCCTCCAAAACCTGTTTCCACTGCGGATTGGCCTCATCGGTAAGCTGGTAATGGTTTCGCCAAAAACTGTCTCTTCCCTGTACAAAGCGAAAGATAGAATGGCTATCTACATAATAGGCCAGAGGGAATCCATATTTCAATAAAACTGCCTCTAAGG
>Ga0154857_1068_pt4 | contig 12663 bp, 10 predicted proteins | sample Rifle2008BG19ft_FD_105829 | JGI IMG/M metagenome (GOLD analysis project Ga0154857, IMG submission 105829) | Candidatus Atribacteria bacterium RBG_19FT_COMBO_35_14
CTTATTGAAGGAAGAACCATACCTACTAAAGTTGTACTAGGTGGATCTTTGGTAACTAAAGATAATATTGATACACTAGATTTATCTAAACTTCGTCAAATGAAGATGGGTGAATAATTGTTGAGTATTTAAGAAATTGAAAGAAAAAGATAATATTAATTAAAATTAAAAATTCCAAGACATTCCTTTATTAGCATGTTATTTAAGTTAAATGAATATTTAATATTTGTATAATTAGAATAAACTATAAATATTAAGTAAATTTGAAGAAGAATGAAGAAGAAGAAGAAGATGATGATGATAACCAAGGAGTAAATAAATGCTTACAAAAATATTAAATTATCTATTTTTAAAAATTAAAAAAAATGGTTTACTTTTCGCTTTGATAGCTTTAATGATAATAACTGGAATTTTAAATCCGAGATTTGCAACTGCAAGCAATTTTATTAATATTTTACGGCAAAGCGCAATAAATGTATTGCTTGCCGCAGGCACTGTATTTGTAATTTCTCATGGAGAAATAGATTTATCTATTGGTTCAGTTTTGGCTTTAGCAGGAGTTATTGCTGCTGGAATGGCAGTAAAATATTCTACCTTGTTTGGAATATTTTTAGCTCTTGTTTATGGAATTACAGTAGGATTTTTTAACGGATGTATTGTAAATTATATTTTATTACCCTCTTTTATGGTTACTTTAGCTACCATGACGATAATGAGGGGTTTTAGCTATGTTTATACTCAAGGAGTTGCCATTACTGGTCTTCCGCAATCTTTTGTATATCTTGGAAATGGGAAAATTGGTCCTATCCCAGTAATTATTATTTTTGCCTTAGTAATTATTATTTTTCTTGATATTTTACTCCGACAAACAAAATTCGGAAGATATACTCGAGCAATTGGAGATAATCGTGAAGCTGCAAGACTTACAGGTATCCAGGTTAAAAAGCACTCAATTTTGGTATTTATTTTAAATGGATTATTAGCTTCAATTGCTGGGATACTTCTTACTTCCCGTATTATTTCAGGACATCCTGGGGTTGGTAGTGGATATGAGTTAAATGCTATCGCAGCTGTAGTTATTGGCGGAGGTTCTTTAAAGGGCGGCGTTGGTTCGGTTTACGGTGCCACCTTAGGAGCCTTTTTTATGACAACTTTATCCAATGCTTTAAATTTATTGAATGTTTCTTCTTTCTGGCAAATGATTATAGTTGGATTAGTTATAATTATAGCTATCTCTACTGAAAGATTTAGAAAGTAATTTATTAGGGAGCCTTATTAGTGATAAATAAAAATATTGAGAATAAACAAAATAAAGAAAACGAAGATAGAAAAGAAAAAAATAGAATAATCATTAATGCTATTCAGTTAAGTAAGAATTTTCCGGGAGTAAAAGCTGTCGATAATCTAGATTTTAATTTGCTTGAAGGAGAGATTCATGGATTAATAGGAGAAAATGGAGCAGGGAAAAGCACGTTTATTAAAATGTTAACCGGAGCATATAAACCAGATAATGGTCATATTAAATTCTTTGATAAAAAAATTCAATTAGGAGATCCATTTTATACGAGGGGATTAGGAATTATTGCTATATTTCAAGAAACCTATATTTTTCCAAATTTTACTGTAGGAGAAAATATTTCTATTGGTCGGGAAGATAAAAATAAAATAATATTACAGTCAAATAAAGAAAATAAAAATGCAAAAATCCTTTTAGAATCTCTTGGATTTTCTATTAATCCTACATCAAAAGTAAGCTCTTTATCTCTAGCAGAGCAAAGAATGCTGGAAATTGCAAAAGCATCTTCTATGCAGGCAAAAGTTGTTATTTTGGATGAACCCACTGCCTCATTAGCTGATTCAGAAATTAAAGTTTTATTTTCCCTTCTGAATAAATTAAAATCAAATAAAGTATCGATCATTTATATTTCTCATAGATTAGAAGAGGTACTTGAAATTACTGATCGAATAACAGTTCTTAGAGATGGTGTGAAAGTAGCAACTGTAAACAAGAATGATGTAACCAAAGAAGATTTAGTTGAAATGATGGTGGGAAGAAAATTAGACGATATGTATCCAAAATGTAATATAAAAATTGGAGAAAAAATACTTTCAGTAGAAAAACTAACCCGATTAAAAGAATTTTACGACATTTCCTTTAATTTATATAAAGGGGAAATTCTTGGTATTGCTGGGCTTATGGGTTCTGGGAGAACAGAATTGGCTAAAGTATTATTTGGAGCAACTATTCCTACAGAAGGTGAAATATATGTAGATAATAAAAAGGTTAATATAAAAAAACCAAGTGATGCAATAAAAATAGGGATTGGTTTTCTTACGGAAGATAGAAAAAAATTAGGTTTATTTTTAAATCAAGATGTAAAAAGTAACACTAGTATTTTAATTTTATCAGAGTTAACTAAATTAGGCTTAATCCAATTATCTCAAGAAAAAATAATTGTTAATAATTTAGTGGATAAATTAAGAATAATAACTCCAAATATCAATGTGAATGTATCTGGTCTTAGTGGAGGAAATCAACAAAAAGTAGTTTTGGCAAGATGGTTAGCTAAAAAAGTTAAAGTTTTAATATTAGATGAACCTACGCATGGGATTGATGTGGGAGCTAAGGTAGAAATATATCAATTGTTAGGTGAATTAGCGAAAGAAGGAATTGGGATTATTATAATTTCTTCAGAGTTTCCAGAATTACTTGCTATTACCGATCGGATTTTGGTTATGTATCGAGGGAGTATTAAGAAAGAATTTAATACCAAAGATACCGATCAAGAAGAATTATTAAAATGTGCTTTTGGATTAAATAGTATTTAGAAAGATAAGTTATAAACAAAAATTAATTTAACAATATTCTAAAAAGTAATATTTTATTTATTAAAAAGGAGCGTAAAATGGTATTTGATATGTTAGACTGTGGTGGTTGTAAAACTTGTGAACTGGTTTGCTCATTTCATCATACAAAAGAATTCAGTCATCAATTTTCCAGCCTAAAAGTATTAAACAAAAGGAATTACCCAGGATATCAGATATTACTTGTTGAAAAAGAAGATAAAATGAATATTCCCTGTGATGGATGTAAAGATATCGAGACACCTTTATGTTTGCAGTTTTGTGGGAAAAGAGATGATTTAGAGAAAATTATTTACAGATTTAAAAGAGCAAAATTACAATAATGCTTGATAATTGTACAGCTTTTTAAGAAGGAGGCACAGTTTTTTGATAAAGGATATTTATGCTTATGCTGGTAATATTTTGCGAATAAATCTAAGTGATGGCAAAATTAGAAAAGACTCCACTTTAGACTATTCTAAAGAGTGGCTTGGTTCATCTGGAATTGCAATTAAGATACTTTATGACGAATTAAAGCCATGGGTAACTCCTTATGATCCTGCTAATAAACTAATTATAGGAGCAGGGGTTTTACTTGGTACACCAGCACCAGGAGCTAATAAAATGAATATTAGCACATTGGGGCCAATTACTGGTGGATGGGCAAGTTCATGTTCTGATAGTTTTTTTGGTCTTGAATTAAAATATGCAGGATATGATACTATAATTATTGAAGGAAGAGCTCACCATCCAGTTTATATATGGATAGATAATAACAATATAGAGATTAGAGACGCGTCTCACTTCTGGGGTAAAACTACTTGGGAAACTTTAGAAATGAGTAGAAAAGAATTGAGAAATCCAAATTTACATATTATTTCTATTGGCCCTGCAGGAGAAAATTTAGTTCGGGGAGCAAATATTATTCAAGATAGAGGAAGAGCTTTTGGAAGGTGCGGTACTGGAGCGGTAATGGGATCAAAAAATCTAAAAATGATAGCAGTGAAAGGTAGTGGTTCAATTAAAGTTGCTAATGAAAATAAATTTATGGGAATTTTATTAAAAATTAGAGAAAAATTTGAAAGATTAAATAAATTAGAAAATCCTATGCACGAGTATGGTACCTTGAGTGTTTTTTATGTAAAAAGAAAAACAGGTACTGTTAATTATAAAAATTTTCAATATTATGATATTCCTGATGCTTTGGCTATGAAAATTGATCCAATCAAAACTATCGAGAAATATAAAATAGCACAACATAGCTTTCCAGGCTGTGCTCTTAATGGTTGCGGAAAGCATTTATATCTTAATGAAGGCCCTTATGCTGGATTAACAACTGAGAATAATCAATGGGAAGTATTTGAAAATATTCAAACAAGGTTAGCTATTCAAGAGCCAACATTTATGGTAAAAGCAAATGCATTATGCAATCAATTAGGAGTAGATGTTGACTTAATTGGAGGAGCAGTAGGCTGGGCAATGGAATGTTATCAAAGAAATATAATTGATCAAGGTGATACTGATGGCTTGGAACTCAATTGGGGAAATGCAGAAGTTGTTCTTGAATTAATAAAAAAAATCTGCTACCGACAAGGTTTTGGAAATATACTTTCTGAAGGATGCGTAAAAGCATCAAGTGTTATTGGTAGAAATAGTGAATATTTTGCATTACATAATAAAGGGCAGGATCTATATGAGGTTTGTAGGGGTGCTTTGGGATGGTGCTTAGGTGCATGTACTTCTACCCGCGGAGGTGGACATACAACTGGAGCGGTTACTTGTGAAGCAATTCCAGAGAATAGAAAAAAGAAAGAAAACTGGATAAAAAAAGCAAAATCAGTCTATGGCGTGTATAATCCACATATGGTTTTAGAATATGAAGGTAAAGCTAAGATGGTTCTATATATGGAAATCCTACATCGAATTAATAATTGTTTAGGTGTCTGTCATTTTAACACTACTTGGTCTAATCCCGAATATATAGATTTATCAGAGTTGATGAATCTATATACTACTGCTACAGGAAATAAAACATCATTAGAAGATTTTAAAAAAAATGCAATAAGACAACTTAACCTTGAAAAAGCTTTTAATTTAAAATTTACTAATTATGATCGTAAAGATGACATGCCAAATTTAAGAGATATGCAAGAACCAATAAAAGGAAGTAGTTTAGAAGGGTGGAAAATAGATAAAGAAAAGTATAATAAAATGATGGATGAATATTATGAAATTCATGGTTGGGATAAGCAAAATAGTTTCCCAACTAAAAAAACATTAATAGATTTGGGTTTAGCAGAGGTGGCAGAGGATTTAAAGAGGATAGGTAAAATAGGTAAAACTCGTAAGAAAATTAAGTATTGATTTTGTAATTGTTAAAAAAAGAATTTAATCTGAAATATTATTAACCACTAAATCAAATGATAAGGAGTATTGTAATGTTCAAAGTAATTAGCTTGTCTCCAACAAAGACCCCGTTTGGACCTTTATTATTTTCAGGTGACTTGTTATATGGCTTAAAAAAGGCTAGTGAACTGGGTTACGATGGTGTTGAAATAAGCCTAAGAGATGCTAAAGAAATAAACTATCCCTGGTTAAAGGAAATTTTACTCAAGCTAAATCTTAAAGTATATGGAATTGCAACGGGTCAGACCTATTATAATGATGGTTTCAGCTTATATAATTCACAAAAGGATAAACGAGAAAAAGCAATTCGAAGAATGAAAGATCATATAGACTTAGCTAATAAATTGGGGTCAATAGTGATTATTGGTGGAATTCGTGGGAAATTTGAAATCGATTTACCCATAGAGCAACAATTAATTTCTGGAAAGGAAGCAATTCGAGAAATAGCTGAATATGCTTTCCGTAATCAAATTACTTTAGTTTTAGAGACAATAAATCGATATGAAACTAATATTTTCAATACTCTTTTGCAGATAAAGGATTTTATTGAAGAACTCAAATTTCCCAATTTAAAAATATTGGCAGATACTTTCCATATGAATTTAGAGGAAGTTTCATATAGACAAGCTATATTAGAGGCTAAAGATCAAATTGGCTACATCCATTTTGCTGATAGCAACCGATTAGCCCCAGGATGGGGTCATATTGATTTTAAAGAAATTATCAATGTATTAATAGAAATAAATTTTAAAGGGCCAATAGGTATTGAAGTTCTGCCATTGCCTGACGATTTAAAAGCTGCCAAGCAAGGTATAGTTTTTTTAAAAAAATCCATTGAAGAAGGAGAATAAAAGGTTAAAAGGAAATATATCCCCTATAACCTAATTGAAAGAGTAATTCTATCTCTTCCTTGTTTCTAAATCTATCTTTGGCAGTTAATAAAACACGGTGATTATCTCTATATTGTTCATCGGAATAAAACTTTCTACTCTAGAGAGGTGTACTAGTCCGGGACAGAGAAGGCTCTACTTTTCTTCTATTATGTCAGAGGCATTAGGACAAATATAATATATGGAAGGCGTCATAGACAATTTTATAATTAAACAATCTAATTCTTGTATAGCTTCTGTGGACGTAACTAGTGAACTGATTGAGCTTTGAAAGAAAAAATATCAAGACCAATATACCAGTAATAATCTGTACCGAGATAACTCTTGGAGACAAAATTAAATTTACAGTAATGCTTAAGTAATGATTAAAAGAGGAGATAGGATGTTAAGCCAAAAAGAACTTAATCAATTAGAAAGATTTGCTACCGAAATTCGTTTGGAAACTTTAAAGGAAATTAAAAACCTGGGTTTTGGCCATATTGGCGGAGCAATGTCAATTGTAGAAACACTTGCTGTGTTATATGGTAAAGTAATGAAAATTAATCCAAAAGAACCCAAATGGAAAGATAGAGATTGGCTGGTTGTTTCCAAAGGGCATGCAGGACCATCAGTATACACTGCCTTAGCATTAAAAGGATATTTCCCCATTGAAGAATTAATGACCTTAAACAAACCAAAAACAAATCTTCCCAGTCATTGTGACCGAAACAAGACAATAGGGATTGATATGACTACCGGTTCATTGGGCCAGGGAATGTCTACAGCTATTGGGATTGCTTTAGGTAACCGTTTAGATAGAAGGAATAGCTATACTTATCTAATCTTAGGTGATGGAGAATGTGATGAGGGTCAGGTTTGGGAAGGCGCCTTATTTGCTCACCATCATAAACTTGATCATTTGATAACCTTTGTTGACACAAACAAAAAACAATTAGATGGATATACAAAAGATATAAATGATTTAGGAGATATAGCACAGAAATTTGCCTCTTTCGGATGGCATACTCAGGATGTAAATGGTGCAGATGTAGCAAAAATATATGAAGCAATTGAAAAGGCCAAAGAAATAAAAGAACAACCTTCGGTTATTATCTTAGATACCATAAAGGGACAAGGGATAAAATTTGTTGAAGAGACGATGGCTAACCACCATATGATATTTTCTACAGCCGAACACAAGGCAGCAGAAAAATGTATTATTGAGTTAGAAAATAGATTAAAAGAATATCAAGTCTAATTATTTGAAGCAAATAAAAAATTTAGGTGATGAAAAAATGACGATTTTGTTAACAAAGAATAGTGTCAAAGAAGATGTAGAGATGAGAAATGTTTATTGCCAGACCCTGAGTGAACTTGCTAGAGAAAATGAACAAATAGTAGCCCTGGATGCAGACTTAATGAGTTCAATGGGCATGATCCCGTTTTTGAAGGAATTTCCGGAAAGGACTTTTAATTGTGGTGTTCAGGAAGCAAATATGATGGGTGTTGCCGCGGGTTTATCTGCTACCGGTAAAATTCCCTATGCCCATACCTTTGGTCCGTTTGCCACGAGAAGATGTTATGATCAGGTATTTTTATCGGGTGCGTATACAAAATCAAATATAAGAATAACCGGCAGTGATCCCGGAGTTACAGCTGCCTATAATGGTGGTACGCATATGCCCTTTGAGGATATTGGGATTATGAGGAATATTCCTGAGATGACCGTGCTAGAACCAACAGATTCAGTCATGTTAACCGATATAATTAAACAGTTGGCTGGACTTTATGGGATGTTTTACGTAAGACTACTCAGAAAAAATGCTATTAAAATCTATGAAAAAGGTTCAACTTTTAAAATTGGAAAGGCAGTCAAGCTTAAAAATGGCAAAGATGTTACTATTATTGCCAATGGTATTATGGTTGCAGAAACTTTAAAAGCTGCACATCTGCTTAAAGAAAAGGGAATATCTGTGAGATTATTAGATATGTTTACCTTAAAACCTATTGATAAAGAAACAATTATAACCTGTGCTAAAGAAACGGGGGCAATTGTTACTGCAGAAAATCATAATATCATCAATGGGCTTGGTTCAGCCGTTGCTGAAATTTTAGCTGAAAATATTCCTACTCCCATGGAAAGAATCGGTGTGAAGGATCTTTTTGGAGAAGTGGGATCAGTTGATTACCTAAAAGAAAGATTTGAACTTACTGCAAATGATATTGCAAAAAAAGTAGAAAAGGTTTTAAAGAGAAAATAGAAAACAAAAAATATAGTAGGGTGTTTAACAAAGAGCTTGAAATATTTTATATATAGTAATATTACAAGGGAATTGATACTAGATGTGGGCTTTTTGGGTTACTAGATGGCTTGGATTCTAAACTAGAAATCATTTTGTAAAATATTTTATTTATTGGGATTGTTTAACTAATTGATAATATAAAAATAATAATTTACTAAGGAGAAACTGTAAAATGATAAAACCAAAAGTTGCAGTGGTAGGTTATGGTACCATCGGTCAGCGCTTAGCTGATGGTGTCGCTAGACAAAAAGATATGGAGTTAGTAGGAATTGCCGATGTGGCCCCTACCTTAGCTTTAAGGGCCTTAAAAGAAAAAGGAATGCCTTACGATTTGTATTGTGCTATCCCTGACAACATTTCTCTTCTTGAAAAAGCGGGTATTCCGGTTACTGGAACACTGGATGATCTTCTTAAGAAGGTAGATATTGTTTTAGATGCTACAAGTGCTGGAATTGGTCAAAAGAATAAAGAAACTTATGAAAAATATGGTCTTAAAGCAATATTCCAGGGAGGAGAAAAGAACGAAGTGGCCGATGTCTTCTTCCATGGCTATGCCAATTACGAAAAGGGCCTAGGAAAACAATTTCTCAAGTTGACTTCCTGCAATACCACCGGATTAATCAGAGCAGTAGATTGTCTGGACCGGGCAGTTGGTATGGAAAAAGTGGCCATTACCATTATCAGAAGAGTGGCAGATCCCGGAGATTACCATAGAGGATTAACCAATGCTTTACAGGTAGATAAAGCCCCCAGTCACCAGGCCTTAGATTTAATGACTATTATGCCCCATGTGAATGCCACCGGTATCCTTGTCCATACTCCAGTAACCCATGGACATATTATTACCCTCGTGGCCACCCCCAAGAAGAAAATAACCAAGGAAGAAATCCTTGCACAATTTAATAAACATCCCAGGATTAGAGTGGTAAGACTGGCAGATGGTTTCCTTGGGAATGCCTCTTTATTCAAATATGCCAGAGATTTGGGTAACCCCAGAGGAGATATGTATGAAATTGCCGTTTGGGAAGAAACCATAGTCCCTTCCGGAAATGACATCATGTTTGCTATTAATATACCGCAAGAAGCAGTAGTTATTCCGGAAACCATGGATGCTATTAGGGCCAGTTTAGAAATGCAGAAAGACAGACTAGGAGCAGTTGGAATTACTAATAAATATTTAGGAATGAAGTAAGGAGGGTGACAGGGCATGATAAATGGAATGTATACTCTTGATGATTTTAATTTAAAGGGCAAAACAATTCTTGCTCGTTTTGATATGAATTCTCCTCTTGATCCTAAAACAAGAGAACCCATAGATATAACTAGAATTAAAGAGAGTTTACCTACCCTTAAAGAACTGACTGAAAAAGGGGCAAAAACGGTTATTTTAATTCATCAAGGCAGTGATATAGAGTATCATAATTATGCTTCTACAGAGCCGCACTCTAGAATAATATCCCAATTATTGGGAAAACCAGTCGAGTATATTGATGATGTATATGGTCCAGCCGCTCGAGACAAGATCAGGAACTTAGAAAATGGCCAAATTTTAATGCTGGAGAATGTGCGTTTTATGGCCGAAGAGATGACTCTTTTTGAGACCAAATTAAATTTAACCCCAGAGGAACAGGCAAAAACTCTCGTAGTTCGTAAGTTAGCTCCTTTAGCAGATTTGTATATTTGTGATGCTTTTGCTGCGGCTCATCGTTCTCAGCCGACCTTAGTAGGCATGGAAGAAGTATTGCCCTCAGCTATGGGTAGATTATTGGAAAAAGAAATTACTTCTTTAAACCAATTGTTAAAAAACCCCGATAAACCCTGTATATTTATTTTAGGTGGGGCAAAGATTCAAGATGCTTTTTTAATGATGTCTTCTGTATTAGAAAATGAGGTAGCAGATTTAATCTTAACCGGCGGTTTAGTAGCCCACATAATGTTATTGGCTAAGGGAATTTCACTGGGAAAACCCTCGGAAGATTTAATTAAAAATAAAAATTTAGAAGAATATATAGATCAAGCCAAAGGTATTTTGAATAAATTTGAAGATAGGATTGAATTACCGGGTGATTCAGCTTACCTATCTGGGGAAAGAAAAGAAGTTGAAGTGAGTAACTTACCTGTAGAGTATACTTTAATGGATATCGGTAGTAATACTATCTCTAAATATGAACAGATCATAAAGTGTGCAAAGACTATTTTCTTTAACGGACCGGTAGGGGTTTTTGAAAAGACAGAGACCGAATTGGGAACAAAATCTATTTTGTCCGCTATTGCTAAAAGTAATACCTTTTCCGTAATCGGTGGTGGGGATAGTATAACAGCGGTTAATAAGTATAACCTGGCGAATAATATTTCTTATATCAGTACCGGCGGGGGAGCTTTAGTCAGGTTTTTAAGCGGTGAGGAATTACCGGCGATCAAAGCCCTTAAAAAATCAGCAAAAAAATTTAAATGTAACAATGATTAGTTATTATTAATTTGGGAAAAAACTATGTTAGAAAAATATGAGGGCATTACTCCGCCACAAGAGAGTACTGAAACAATGCAAGAAATTACTGGTAGAAATTTTGATATATGGAACAGTGCTCTACAAACCGGAAACCCTAAAGAAGTAGCGGCACTTTATATTGCAGATGCCACTTTTTTACCTACGGTTTCAGGGGAATTCAAGAAGGGGCAATGTGGTGTGGAAGAATATTTTAAACACTTTCTTGAAAAAAATCCGACGGGTGAAATTATTCAAGAAGAAGTTCAAACTCTTGGAGCTGATTGTTATTTACATTCCGGGATGTACAATTTTAAAGTTGGCCCAGGTGATGATAGACAAGTAGTTGAGGCCAGATTTTCATTTGCTTGGAAAAAGGATGACCATGGAGAGTGGAAAATAGTTCATCACCATTCATCGGCGAAACCAAAAAGTTAGAAATATGAGACAAAGAACCGTTGTACGTGAGGCCAAGATTAGGTCGTGATATTTAGCAGGTGGGAACCCTGCTTCGTAAGATTATAGCCGATTAACAGTAGCGAGTCTTTGGCCTGAACCCCTTCAACTAGACACATTTAGGAGAAAAATAAGACTTGTTATATAATTAAGATAACAGGCAAGAAGGAACAAAGGAGGGGCAGCAGCTTTAATTGCTCGAAGTCTTAAAAGGTCTAAAGTAATAGCCTATAAAGATTTAGGAGCAGAAGCAATTTATAAATTTTACGTAGAGGATTTTCCTGCAATAGTATGTATTGATACTAAGGGGAAAATTTATATGAAAGTGAACCGCCAAGGTATATGAAATAATTAAATTATTAAATAAATTTAATTTAATCTAAAAAGGAGATTGCAAAATGAATATTTATGAAGAATCCTTAAAGCTACATGAAGAAAACAGAGGAAAGATCGAAGTAATAAGTAAGACTGAAGTAAAAGATATGCACGACCTGGCAGTTGTCTATACTCCCGGTGTAGCTGAGCCCTGTCGAAAAATTCACCAGGATGTCTCTCAAGTATATAAATACACTACTAAAGGAAACATGGTAGCAGTGGTGACTGATGGAACTGCGGTCTTGGGTTTAGGAGATATTGGTCCGGAGGCCGCTCTTCCGGTGATGGAAGGCAAGGCCGTCCTCTTTAAGCACTTTGCCGGAGTAGATGCTTTTCCTATCTGTCTTGCTACCAAAGATCCGGATAAGATTGTGGAAGTCGTTACTTTAATCGCTCCCAGTTTTGGAGGAATTAATTTAGAAGATATCAGTGCACCCCGCTGTTTTGAAATAGAAGAAAGATTGAAAAAGATACTCGATATCCCGGTTTTTCATGATGACCAGCACGGCACTGCCATCGTAGTCCTATCCGGCCTGATTAATGCCCTAAAGGTAGTAGGTAAAGATTTAGACAAGATAAAAGTAGTTGTCAACGGAGCAGGAGCCTCAGCCATAGCCGTATTAAAATTCATTATGTCTGCAGGAGTAAAACATGCCATCCTTTGTGATTCCAAAGGAATCATCTATGAAGGAAGAAAAGAGAATATGAATCCGGTTAAAGAAGAGATGGCCAAAGTTACTAATCGGAAAATAATTAAAGGTACTTTAGCTGATGCTATAGTAGGAGCCGATGTATTCTTAGGACTATCAGTAGCAGGAGCCCTAAAACCGGAGATGGTAAAAACTATGGCTTCTGATTCTATTATCTTTGCCATGGCCAACCCCACTCCCGAGATTATGCCCGATGTAGCTAAAAAAGCAGGTGC
>Ga0154857_1017_pt1 | contig 12523 bp, 10 predicted proteins | sample Rifle2008BG19ft_FD_105829 | JGI IMG/M metagenome (GOLD analysis project Ga0154857, IMG submission 105829) | Candidatus Atribacteria bacterium RBG_19FT_COMBO_35_14
TTTAAGATGAAACCGGGAAAGACAAAAGAAGCAGTAAAATGGTGGCAGGAAAAAGGTAAAGCCATGTATGAGTCAATTCCGGGCGCAAAATCAGTAAGAACCTATGCAGCACAATTTAGTATAGGTGGAGAATATTCTTGTGAAATCTGGACTGAGGTTAAAAATTATGCTTACTTTGACCTGCTGGATAAAGATATGGAACAAAATCCTCAGAAGTACAGCCCAATTCGAGAAGCTCAAGATCTTTTCGATTGGGGTCCTACCCGGATAATGGGTGATTGGCCAGAATCTATGTTTATACCTGAGTAAAGAAAGATACCAATATCATTTCTTATTCTCTTAAGAAAATTGTAGTATGAAGTGATTTTTGTCCTTTAGATCCTTTAGCTAAAACTAAAGGATCTAATTTTTTATCTAAGAAGAAGGTTATTAAAATATTGAGAAGAACTTTATATTCTTGTTAGGATTTATTGACATATAGTCGTAACATGCGTTCAGTAATAATTTTTGATTTAAAGTGAATTGACATTTATAAAAAATTGTTATAATATAAGTTAGTAAAATTAATTAAGTAAGTTTTAATTCACCTTAAAAATACATCCAGATAGATTAATGATGAGAAGGAGTTTAAATGTCAGGTATAAAACTAAGTATTATAGGAGCAGGAAGTGCTATTTTTTCTTTAAAATTAGTAGGAGATCTTTGCAAAACAAAAGGTTCATCCGGAAGCTCTGTTTCACTTATGGACATCGATGAAAAGCGTCTAAATTCAGTACACCTTTTAGCAGCGAGGTATGCTGCTGCATTGGGAGCTAATTTAAAGTTTGAAAAAACAACCGATATGAAACGCTCAATCGAGGGCGCAGATTTTGTAATCAACACTGCTCTTATAGGTGGTCATGGGCAACTGGATGCCAGTAGAAAAGCAGGAGAAATGCATGGGTATGCAAGAGGCATAGATAGCCAGGAATTCAATATGGTTTCTGATTACAATACCTTAAGTAATTACAATCAACTAAAATATTTTTTAGAGGTAGCTCACAATATGGAAGAGATATGCCCGAATGCTTGGCTTCTCCAGTCGGCTAATCCTGTATTTGAAGGTACGACCTTGATATCCAGATATTCTGACATTAAGGTTATAGGTTTTTGTCATGGACATTATGGTGTTGAAATCGTGGCAAGAAGTTTGGGATTGGATATAAAAGAAGTGAACTGGCAAGTTGCAGGATTTAACCACAATATATGGCTTACCCGTTTTCTTTATAAAGATAAGGATGCATATCCGCTTCTAGATCAATGGATAGAAAAGGAAGCGATGAAATGGAAACCTGAAGATCCTTTTGATGATCAAATGAGTCCTGCAGCGATAGATATGTACAAATTTTATGGAAGAATGCCCATAGGAGATAGTATTAGGAATGGGAGCTGGAAATATCATTACCATTTGGAAGCCAAGAAAAAATGGTATGGAGAACCCTGGGGAGGAGCAGATTCTGACTTAGGCTGGGCTTGGTATCAGAATTATTTAAAGGCATCAACAGATAAAAGTTTCAAGCTTGCCTTAGATAAATCTATTAATCTTTTGCAAGAATTTCCCCCTGAGGTTATGAGCAGAGAACAACATATTCCATTTATCGATGCCTTGATTAATGGGAATCAAGGAAGATTTGTACTAAATATTCCCAATAAAGGGCCAATAATCCCGAGTATTCCTGAGGATGTAGCAGTAGAAGTACCGGTAATTGTAGATCAGGAAGGCATCCATCCGGAGGAGATAAATCCTCCCCTACCAAAGCGGATAATGGATATGTATCTTGCTCCGCGGAGGTCAAGGATGGAGTGGGCCTTAGAAGCATTCGTATATGGTGATAAAAGGATACTTCAAGAAATACTGGTCAGAGATCCCAGGACCAAATCTTTTGAGCAGGCAGAAGCAGTTATAGATGAGATACTTGCACTACCTTTTAACAAAGAGATGAAGAAACATTATGAAATCAAAAAATAATGTAAAATTTTAGAAAGGAAAATAATTACTTAATGGAAGTAAGAAGTATAAATGCAGGATTAGTTTTAAGAACTATTGAGAAAAATGATTCTATTTCAAGAGCGGATGTTGGTAAGATAGTAGGATTAACCCCTCCCACTATCTCTGCTATTGTTAAGGATTTAATTGAAAGAGATATAGTTCAGGAAATCGGAAAGGGAGCTTCTTCGGGTGGGAAAAAACCAATTATGCTAAAAATAAATTCGAAAGCAGCTTATATGATTGCAGTGGACTTAGGAGGAGAAAATGGAATAAGAGTGGCTTTAATGGATTTATCTTACCATATTATTAAAGAGAAGTGTGGGCCAAAGATAGAGTCTTTAAATGGTAAAAAATTTAAAAACGCTTTAGGCGATATATTGGCAGATTTTATAAGAGAGATAAATATTCCAAAAGAAAAAATATTAGGGATAGGTATTGGCGTACCGGGAATTGTAGATTTTAAATCAAAAAAAATAATTGCTGCCCCTTGTTTAAACTGGGTAATATCCTTGGAGGATTTAGATTTAAGAGAAATTGGAATATCAATTACTATTGAGAACGATGTCAATCTCATGGCTTTAGGTGAAAAAACTAAAGGAATAGCTCAAAAAATTAACAATTTTGTCTTTGTGGGAGAAAGAACTGGAATAGGTGCCGGCATTATTATTAACCGGAAACTTTATAAAGGAGCTAATAACGCTGCCGGTGAGGCAGGATATCTATTCATTGATCCCAGATATGCCTCGAAGAGCATTAGAGATTATGGCTGTTTAGAAAAATTAGCCAGCTATAAAGTGATTGTAGAAAAAGCAAGAAAAAAATTGGGTAAGGATATCAAAGTTATAGAAATATTTAAAATGGCTGCCGAGGGTGACAGCTTTGCTCTTAATATTGTACAAGAAACTCTAAAATATCTTGCTTACGGTATTGCAAATATATCCTGTGTCCTTGATCCGGAATTAGTAATCATCGGTGGGGGAATTTCCATTTTACCGCCAAGATTTTTAGAAGAAATGAAGATAAATATCAGAAAAATAATCCCTTTTGTTCCCAAGATGGAATTTTCTAAATTAGGAGAAGACGGCGTTTTAATTGGAGCAGCAGTAAAGGTGCTTGAACCTTTAAAAAAGAAAGGATTAATGCTTAATCATAAATAAAAAAGAAACAATTAATCATTTTAAAACAGCGATGATAACCTGGTAAATTCGAGCAAACCAAAGAATAAATTAAAAAAGGTGGTGAAGCGAATAAAAAATTAATATTATTTACTTTAAAAATATTACTGTTCTAGCATCTAATAAAAATTTCAAGGAGGATTTCTGAAATGAAAAAGTATTTTAAATTATCTGTTTTGATTATGTTAACGATAGGTTTAATTTTGGGAAGTTTTTCTATTTCGTTTGCTCAAAAGAAAGAGGTTGCAGTATTGCTGCCGGGAACCGTAGAGTTCTTTAGCGTTATGCGCCAGGGAATAGATAAAGCAGCTCTCGATTTTGGTTTAAATATTACTTACGCAGATGCCGAATGGGACGCCGGGAAACAGCTTTCTCAGGTAGAAAACTTTATTGTAAAAAAAGTGGATGCAATTATGCTTTGTGCTGCAGATAATATGGCATTACTGCCCGCGGTAAAACTTTGTAATGATGCCAATATTCCCTTAATATCTTTTACCAATTCCCTGGGTACAGACCCTGAAGGGAAATATGCGGGAGTTGTATCTTATATTGGAAGGTCTGAAATTGGTGCTGGAATTATTCAAGGAGAAATGGCGGAACTGCTCTTGGGAGATAAAGAGGCCAGTATTGTACTTATTGAGGGTAATCCGGGAACCGCTCCCCAGAGAATGCGGGAAGAGGGATTTTTGAAGATTGCAGCTAAACATCCAAATTGGACTATTGTTGAGAAGAGACCTATAGAGGGTTGGACCAAAGAAGGCGCACTTGCTTTTATGGAAGCATTTTTGCAAAGCGGTAGAAAAGTTGATTTAGTAAGCTGTCAGTGGTGGAGTGGAGCTATTGCAGCAGCGATGGCCTTGGAAGAAGCAGGTGTAATCGGAGTATATGTTACCGGTCTGGAGTATGCTAAAGAATTAGTTCCTTACATAAAAGAAGGAAGAGTTACTGCCAGTACCTATTTTTCAGTGGTCGAAGAAGGCTATAAAGCAGTAGAGACTACCTCTAAATATTTGAATGGCGAAACGGTACCAACATTTGTAGAAATTAAGCATATCATTGTCACTAAGGATAATGTAGAAAAGTTTGTTCCTGAGATGTAAATATGTAGTTTTTAGTTAAATTACCAATAATATTTCTAATTAAAATCAAGAGGGGGCAACACTTAAAACGTTTAAGTTAAATAAATGGAACAAAAATGGATTGGCACACAGATTGTTTTAAATCATATCACCAACGACTCTTTACACCGAAATGATTATTTAAAAAAGAAGCTGGCAGCAGCTAAAGAATTTCTTGACCTGGATGCTTTAATCATATGTTCGGATCTCAATAAAAAAAATCTTGATCTGGTCAGAGAGATTTGCCGGGATTTTAAAATCAAGACTTATCTCTGGTATCCTGTTTTAGCTGATGTTCCCGCCTTTAAAATAGAACAGGAGCAGGCAGTAGAAACATTTGACGGGTTGCATGGTTACGGTAAGAATGGTAGTTGGGATAAATTGGGAGAGGGAGAAGAAGATTTTTTATTTCTTTGCCCTAACGATGAAGAGTATATAAGACGGATATTTGATCACTATCAGAATAAAATAATAGAAAGTGGTTTCGATGGAGTCTTTTTAGATCGAATTCGATTTCCTTCTCCTTCTAATGGTTTTGAAACCTTTTTTTCTTGTTTTTGTGGATATTGTCAGAATAAATTTCATAGTACTTATAGTGAGGATTTAGAAAACTATCGATACCAGGCAAAGGCTGTTTTTGAAAAACTTAAAACGATGGATATCAGTTATTTGCGAACTTGCCAATCGCTTTCCGATATGATTATTCAAGGCAATTTAGAAAAATTTTATGATTTCCGTGAACAAAATATTTTCCAGGTGGTAAAAATCTTTGCTGATAAGGCAAAACAGATGGGTAAACTTGTGGGAGTTGATCTATTTGCCCCCTCTTTGGCTTCCTTAGTATCCCAGGATTACCGGTTATTAGCCAAGATCTGCGACTGGATAAAGCCAATGATCTATGGTCATACCTCAGGTCCGGCAGGCCTCCCCCTGGAATTATATTGTTTTATGAGAGCGATCTTGAATATGAATCCGGCCCTGGATGAAGGGCAGTTCATCCAGGAAATAAGTCGAATACTCGGGGTGGACTTACCAAACCAACTTAACGATCTATTAAAGCATGGTGTTTCTGAAAAGATTGTTTGCTGTGAGATGCAGAGAATAAAGGAGCTTGATTTAGCGGAAAATGTCAAAATATATCTAGGATTGGAGGCAGTGCAAATACCCGGCGTGTGCAATATTACCGCAAAAATCTTAAAAAAATATTTAGAATCCGTGATAGAGGCAGATGTTAAAGGCATGGTTTTATCCTGGGATTTATTGAAAATACCCGACGAAAATTTAAAAATTGTGGGTGATTTCTTATCGAAACGGCAATATTAAAAGTTATAAAATTAAATAAATCTTTTCCCGGAGTAAAGGCTCTGGACAATATAGATTTGGAAATCTACCAGGATGAGGTTCATGCTTTGGTGGGAGAAAATGGTGCCGGTAAATCGACCTTAATTAAAGTGCTGGTAGGTGCCTATAAAAGAAATTCGGGAGAAATCCATTTTAATAACCAAAAAGCAGAGTTTGATTCTCCTGCACAGGCGTTTCAAAACGGAATCAATGTCATCTATCAAGAAAATAGTTTAATTCCTCAACTGACCGTTATTCAGAATATATTTTTGGGAGCAGAGCGTTTTACCCCATTGGGTTTAATAGATGAAAAAAAGATCTACCAGGAATATCTTTCTATTTCGGAGAAGCTGGGCTTTGAACTTCCTCCCCATGAAGAAGTAAGAAACCTGGGGGTGGCAGAGCAAAAATTGGTAGAGATCTTGAAAGCTCTCATCCATAAAACCAAATTTATCATTATGGATGAACCAACCGCTTCTTTATCAGAAAATGAAATAGAGCATCTTTTCCGAATCATTTCCGAGCTCAAATCAAATCATATCAGCATCCTCTATATTACCCATATTTTAGGAGAAGTTTTCAGGATTGCCGACCGAATTACCGTGTTAAGGGATGGGAAAAAGATTAAAACCGTTTTTACTAAAGAGGTGAATCGGGATGAAGTGATTACCATGATGGTGGGTGAGAGTTTAATAAATGCCTACATCTCTCCAACAACCGGGAGGAAAAAGAGCCAACAGCCAATTTTGAAAGTAGAAAATCTGCGGAGAAAACCAAGAGTAAACGGCGTGTCATTTGAAGCTTCTCCCGGTGAAGTTTTGGGTATTACCGGTCTTATGGGAGCAGGGAAGACCGAGCTGTCACGGCTTATTTTTGGTGCGGATAAGCTGGAAGGTGGTCAAATTTTAGTTAATGATAAATCTGTCAGATTTCATTCACCTTTAGATGCAGTGAATCAGGGCATCTCTCTGGTTCCCGAAGATAGAAAAAAAGATGCACTCGTTCTAATGCTGGAATTGTACAAAAATATTACACTTCCCACGCTTGCCCAATTTGCAAATAAAGGAGTCATTTCATCGGGAAAAGAGTTTGATATAACCATACAGTACATCAAGAAATTAGATATCAAGACTTCGGGTGTAAATCAGGTGGTAAAGTATTTAAGCGGAGGGAACCAGCAAAAGGTGGCTATCTCTAAATGGCTGCAAACCGAACCGAAAGTTTTAATCCTGGATGAACCAACCCGGGGAATTGATGTCAACGCCAAAGTGGAAATATATAATATTGTAGGTAAATTAGCTGAATCCGGAGTTTGCGTTATTTTTGTTTCTTCTGAAGTTTCGGAAGTGGTGAAAGTCTCGGATAGGATTTTAGTTTTAAGCCATGGGAAAATATCCGGTGAATTTAAACGCGGCGTTAGCCAGGAAGAAATTATGAGAATGATATTACAAGCAGATAAATAAGCGTTAAAATTTGAAAATAAAATATCTTATTAAAAATAACTATTTTATTAGATAAGGAAGAGAATATGACTAAAAAGATAAATTTAAATTTAACCTGGTATTCGATAAAGAAAAACGGAATCTTATTTATATTTATTCTATTATGTGTTTTCTTGTCAATTATTACTCCCGGTTTCTTGTCCTGGGCCAATATTCTCAATATCCTCAGGCAAAGTTCTATTATCGGGATCATGGCTATAGGAACAACATTTGTTATTATCGGAGCAGGTTTTGATATCTCCGTTGGCTCGTTACTTGCCCTGTCTGCAGCCATGTGTGTTGGTCTGCAGCACTATATGCACTGGAGTTTCGCTATATTATTAGTTCTGATAGTCGGTGCCCTGGTCGGCTTGTTAAATGGTTTTTTGGCAGCTAAAATCCATATTCCCGCCATTATTGCAACCTTGGGAACCATGACTATTGTAAGAGGTTTGGTATATTTATATACCGGCGGTTATCCCTTATATGTCGAAGCACCGGACTTTGCTTTTATAGGGACTGGGTATCTAGGTCCAATACCTTTTCCGGTTGTCCTCCTGGTCATTATGGTCGCTTTCTGGCAATTTATTTTGGTAAAAACCAGATTTGGTAGATATGCCTGTGCCCTTGGGGGGAATAAAGAGGCAGTGAGGCTCTCAGGGGTAAAAGTGGATTACTATCATATCCTGACCTTTGTTGTCGGTGGATTAATGGCATCTATGGCCGGAGTGGTTTATGCTGCCCGGTTATTATCAGTCACTCCTCTGGCAGGGCAGGGTTATGAGCTGGATGCGATTGCCGCAACGGTTATCGGAGGAACCAGTGTATCCGGCGGAGAAGGGTCGGTAGTGAGAACTTTGGTCGGCGTCTTACTGCTAACCATTATTGCCAATGTATTTAATCTTCTTGGCATACATATTTATGTTCAGTATGTCATTAAAGGAGCCATTATTCTCTCGGCGGTCGGCTTTGATACCTATTCTAAATTTCGGGAATAGTTTTGTCAAGATAATCGGTGGAATAAAAAGCGATGTGAAGTTTAAACAAAACTCGAAGTAAGAGCAGCTAAATTTAAATCTTTTATGGAGTAGTTTATGAATGGGAATGCGATTATAGGGCAATTTGGCGGACCCACCTCGGTGATCAATTCAAGTCTTTGCGGCCTTATTCAGGAGGGTCTTAAATTAAAAAAAATCAAAAACATTCTTGGTATGAGGGATGGGATTATAGGACTGATGAAAGACGAGATCGTTGATTTGGGAAAAGAAGACCATCGAGTAATTCAAGGCTTACGGCAAACGCCTTCATCTGCTTTAGGTTCATGCAGATATATCTTAAAACAGGAAGATTTTCCCCTTGTCTTGAAGCAGCTTAAGAAATACAACATCCGTTATTTTTTTCTTATTGGCGGCAATGGTTCAATGGCAACCCTTCGACAGATAGAACAATACTGTAAAAAAAATAATTATCAGCTAAGCGGAATTGGCATTCCCAAGACAGTAGACAATGACCTTTGCGGGACTGACCACGCCCCGGGCTTTGCCTCGGCAGCGAGATATGTGTGCCTTTCAGTTCAACAAGCAGGTAGACTTGCCCGGGATATGCAAAGCGTGGATAAGTATGTTATTTTACAAACGGTGGGCAGAGATACCGGATGGCTGGCAGCATCAGCGGCACTGGCTAAAAAAAATGAATTCGATGCTCCCCATCTTATTTATATACCGGAAAGGCCTTTATCCAAAAAAAGATTCATAACAGAGGTTAAAGAATGTATCAAAAAATATGGCTGGGTTTCCATTGTCTGTGGCGAAGGCATTCTCTGGGAAGATAAAAGTTTGGTAGCCAGCCTTCGGGCACAGGATGACTTTTTCGATATAGAATTTGGTGCAATGGGTGGAGGGAGTGCAGCACTTAATTTACATCAGCTGATTCATCAGGAAACGAATTACCGGGGGGAATTCCAGATCACCGAGTCTCTCTCTATGTGTGCCATAGACCGGGCGAGTAAGGTTGACCTGGAAGAAGCCTATGCTTGTGGCGTGAAAGCCATAAAATTAGCCGAAGAGGGTGCTTCGGGGACGATGGTTTCCATCCATCGAGTTAGTTCCTCTCCTTACCAAATTGAATTAGGCACGGTTTCTCTTGACCAGGTGGCGGCAAAGATAAAGCCGCTGGATGATAAATACATCAACGCCCCAGGGAATTTTGTAACCGACGAATATATTAGATACATCAAACCACTTGTGGGTAAACTTCCCAACTACAGTGAGTTAAATTTTATAAAATATCTTTAAATGGTTACTTGGCAACAGGAGACCGGAAATGAATTTACAGGAGAATAAATATAATCAGTTTTTTTTAATCAGAGAAATGCTGCAGACGGGCGAAATCGTCAAGCACCTTGATCTAAAAAAAATATTATCTTATGAAAAAGAAGTAAAAAAAGAAAGAATATTTTTTACCGGTGAAGGGTCATCCCGTATTTTTCCGGCAAAAAAGACTATATATGAAGCCCGAAAAAAAGGTTACAAAGAAGATTTTTATACCGATTGCGCCACCCAGGCACTTGAATATAATCTTCTGGACAGTACAGTATTTGTAGCTTCTAATTCAGGAAAAACAAAAGAGGACTTAGAATTAATTCAAAAATTAAAAAGACAAAATCATGATAATATTATTAGCATCGTAGCTAATGCCGGGACTCCCATCATGAATGAAGCTCATGTTTCATACCTACTAAATTGTGGCAAAGAGAAGGCAGTTCCTGCCACAAAATCAGTAGTAGAACAGGCACTTTTTTACGATTTATTATTCAGGAAATTGAATAATGCCGACCTACCCGATTTTAATAAACTGGGGAATTTGATCATTCAAGTTTTAGAGATGCCTATCCCCGATGAAATAACAGAAGCTTTAATGAACGCGAAAATTATTTACTTTGCAGGTAGAAATAATGGCGTGGCAGAGGAACTGACCCTTAAGGCAAACGAAATAGCCCGCAAGAAATCGGATTTTTTGGAAGGCACCTATCTTTTTCACGGTATAGAAGAGGTGATGAATACAGATGAAGTGGTGGTCATTGTCGATCCGTTTAAAGATGAAGAGGAAAAATATAAAAATGTACTTATTAAAGGAATAGGGTTAAAAGTAGTGGCAATTTCTACCAGAAAGACTATCTTTCCCACCATGACCATTCCGGAATATGGTGATTTTACCAACTACCTTGAAATTGCTGCAGGTTGGAATCTCCTGGTAGAAATCGGAATAAATATGGGTATCGATATGGATAAAACAGTACGAGCCCGAAAAGTAGGCCATAAAATTTAACCCCTCTCCTAATGCTAACCAATTTCTTCAAGACCATCCTCTATTTCCAAACGAAAAACTTTTAAAAAAGCAGGATTTTTATATCTTTTAATGTAATAATATATCGTTGTAGCAAAATTGCAAAAGGCTAATTCTTTTTAACTGCTCGTAGTGATTCAATCATGTACAGATATATTCTTGAAGTATAAAAAAGAATCCCTGACAGGTATATAGGAGGAGAGTTTTTCTATGAGTAGGATAATTTATTATTTTTCGGGAACCGGTAATTCCCTGGTTGTAGCCAGAGATATTGCAAGAAAAATTGATGGGCAATTTATATCTATACCTTCTGTGATCCATCAAGAAATTATAAAAACCGAGGCAGATATGATTGGTATTGTATTTCCGATGTATCATCATGGTGTCCCTTTGATTATCAAAAGATTTATCAATAAAATGGATGACCTGGAAAAAAAGTATATCTTTGGAGTATGCACCTATGGAAATAGTCCTGGAATTTGTTTAAAATACTTAGAAAGAATGGTAAAATCACGTGGTGGCAAACTTGCTGCCGGGTTTGCGGTAAATATGCCCTATAACTATATTTTCCCTTCTTTTGTACTAAAGGATTTTTTTCATTCTTTTGTCTTAAGAAAAACATCAAAGGAAAAACAACAAAACATGCTTGACCATTGGAAGCAGAAACTTGAGATTATTTGTGAATATGTCCAAGCTTGGAAAGAAGGTGAATTAGAAACAAAAGCAGATGTCATTGAACACCTGGTAGATTCCCTTTTAAGAGACACATTGCAAAAATCTGTTTGGCTCAAGGTAGCTGGTTTTAAAGGTCACACAAATCTTCCTTTTCAGGAAAGCATACAATTGATGGACCATGGTTTCAAATGTGATGATAAATGCAACAGATGTGGCATTTGTTCAAAGATTTGCCCGGTTAAAAATATTAATATGGTGGATGGTCTACCGGTATGGCAACATCATTGTGAACAATGTTTTGCTTGCCTGCAATGGTGCCCAAAAGAGGCGATCCAGTTCAGTAACAGAACATCACGAGGTAAAAGATATCATCATCCCGACGTGAAGTTATCTGATATGATGATAAATGGTAAAAATTAATTACAATTAATTAAAGGAGTTGGGGTTAGGTTTCACAAATTCACAAAATCCAAAACATATAAATGTGAAGGTGTGAAGCCTGAACCAGGCATTGATAGTCCTTTAGCATTTTGCTGAAGGACTTTTTTGGTCGAAAAAGGATTTATAAAAATTTTGTAGTATAATCAATATAGAAATAATGATATTATATTAAAATAAAGACCTTGAAAAAGATACCAGGTTGAAGACATAAAAAATAATCCGGCTATTTAAAGTTGTGCGAAAGTCAGGGTGCCGAGCATTAGATATCAGGATGGAAAAATAAACTACATGGCCAGGGATAAATTCAATGAAGTAAAGAAAATTTTCTTATTCTTGGAGTAATAATTATGCGGGATAACCGATTTATTGCAGTACATCGTGGCGGACCACTCACCAAAGACCATCATCATCAATTAATTAGATGGGCAAGGGAATGTTCAGAACACGTATTATCACTTATTGACGAGAATATTGACCAGCGGCTAATTAATGCACTATATGTTGCTAAAGAATGGGGAAAAGAAAAAGTAACAGTAGGTGAAGCAAGAAATGCATCTGTAAGTGCACATGCCGTAGCTAGGGAATCTTCAAACCCAATTATAGTAGCAGTAGCTCGTTCCATTGGACACGCTGTAGCAACTGCTCATATGGCTGACCATTCATTGGGAGCAGCGTTGTATGCTTTGAAAGCCGTAAAAAATGCAGGTAAATCAGTAGATGCAGAAAGAAAATGGCAAAATGAACAATTGCCTTCAGAAATTATGGAGCTTGTCCTAACCGCAATGAGTAAGAAAGAGAAAGGCTTAAAAATATAGAAGGAACAGGGGAAGGTAAAGCTTTCAGACCCCCTTCAGGAATGCCCTAAAAACGCACGGAGAGTGCCTTTAAACGCGCTTCAAATTTCGAAAAATCAGCAAT
>Ga0154857_1031_pt2 | contig 12448 bp, 9 predicted proteins | sample Rifle2008BG19ft_FD_105829 | JGI IMG/M metagenome (GOLD analysis project Ga0154857, IMG submission 105829) | Candidatus Atribacteria bacterium RBG_19FT_COMBO_35_14
AATAGAAATGTCATTGCGAGGAACGAAGTGACGAAGCAATCCCTTTATTTATAAGGACTTGAGATTGCTTCGCTATCGCTCGCAATGACAAATCATTGTAACATTATTAAAAAAACGTTCTACTAGTTTAATTGGTCAATTAAAGCAAAGGTGGATTAATGACTAAAATAGCCAATTGTCTTTTAAAAAATGGATTTATAAAAGAAAAATTTTCCTTGAAACTTTTTTGCATCATTATTGTTTTTATAATAATGATAAGTTTTTTATATAATAGTCAGATTGTTCAGGCCTCTGACAGGAAGATAAGCGTTTTATATTTTAATAATCGTACCGGGCAGTCAAGCTGGGATTGGCTAAGTAAAGGTTTGACCGACATGCTGATAGGTAATCTTTCTCAGATTGATATTTTCATCTGTTCTTCTCGTCAAGAGATTGAGGATTTATACTATAAATATGACTTGTTACCCATTTCAGCCGGGATAGATAAATCTCTGTTAATTCAGTTTAGTAAGAGTCTAAATGCTGAGGTTATATTTTTTGGTGATTTCTATCTTTCTTCTCCCTCTAATTTGAATTTAAGTCTTAAAAAGTACGATAACTCCACCGGAGAAATTACCGCTTTTCGAGAGTTTTCAGTGGGAAATACAGATATTTTTAGCTTAAAAGATAAGGTAGTTTTATTTATCTTAAAAGAGTTAAATGTTGAATTATCAATTCAAGATAAAGATAGATTAACAAAAACTCCCACCACTTCGCTTAAAGCTCTGAGCAATTATTACAAATGTCTTGATTCAATGGATAAGGCCATTATTGAATACCAAGGTGTTGATTATCCCAGTAAAAAGTTATGGGCAGAGGCCATAGAATACGGAGAGGGGGCGGTGGCAGCAGACCCTAAGTATGCCGAAGCTTATTATCTTTTAGCGGAGATTTATAACAGAACCCGTTGGACTATCAGGGAAATAAACAGTTTAGATAGTTTTATTCAATTGGTAGAAGATAATCATTTGGAAAGTAAAGATATTTATAAAAAAGCATCTCAGGCTTATTTTAGATTAGGATATGCCTTTTATTCTAAAGGCGAGCATGAGCAGGCGATCGAATATTTTATTTCTTCTACAGAATATGATCCCGATTTATTAGATGCCTATCTCTATTTGGTTCAAATTTATTATGATAGGGGTGAGATAGGCCTTTCTCTTGATAAAAGTGAAGAAGTTTTAAGGATAGACCCTCAGAATAAAGATATTTCCTGGATTATTAAAAGGAACGAACAGTCCCAAAAATACGGCCGGGAAGCTTATGAAAACTACGAAAAAGGTTATTTGTCTTATAAAAATGGCAATTTTAAAGAAGCGGTAAGTTATTTTAAATCATCTATTTTAGCAAATCCTAATTTTAAGGAGCCTCATTATTTTTTGGCCTTAAGCTATTATGAGATAGGGGATCTGGATAATTCTATTTCTCAATGGGAAGAAGTTATCAGGATTGATTCTTTCGACAATACAGCCAAACATTTTTTAAATAATTGCCGGGAAGAAAAAAAATACGGGAGAGAGACTTTAAAGCATTTTAACGCTGGCTATGATTATTATTTGAAAGGTGAATATGATAAAGCCCTCGAAGAATTTACTATATCTTTAGATTATAATCCGGAATTTGAAAAAGCCCGTCAATTTCTTTTACGCTCATATTATCAGCTTAATCTGATGGACAAATACCGCGAAGAAAGAAAAAAGACGACCGAATTACAGGCCAGTAGTGAGGAAGAAAAAGCTGTAGAATATTATAAATTAGGCTATGAATTTTATTCCTTAAAGGAGTACGCCGTGGCTGTTGAAGAAATAAAAAAAGCCCTGGATATAAAGAGCGATTATCCCCGTGCCCGCTACCTGTTGGCTGAGTGTTATTTCCAGCAAAAGGAATATAAGTTGGCTCAGATAGAGTATGAAAGAATAGTCACTGATTCAGAGACAAACGAGCATAGCGATGATGCCCTCTGGGGCAGCGGATGGTGTTATTATTTGTTAGAAGAATATGAAGAAGCGGCCAAGAGGTTTTTGAAATTATTAAATGATTTTCCCGATAGCGATTTAGCCTTACAAGCCAGACATAGGTTGGGCAAATCTTATTTTCAGGGGAATAATTATGCGGATACAATCAAAATATACCGGGAATTTTTAGAAAAACATTCCGAATATAAAGGGAAAGAGACAGAAGAAGTGTATTACTTATTGGGTCAAGCTTACTTTAGCTCTGGTAAATATAAAGAAGCAGAAGAAGTATTTAATAATTTATTATTTTTCTTTCCGGGATTTGAATTGGCTTCCGAAGTGAAATATTATAATAGTTTGAGTTTGTTTAAAGAAAATAAATATGAAGAAGCAATAGTACAATTAAAAGACTTAATCTCAGAAACAGGAATAGAAGATAAGAGGAAAGAAGAGGCGCAATATTTACTGGCTCGGTGTTGGCTTAATTTACAAGAATACAGTAAAGCTATTGAAAATCTGGAGAGCTTAAAGCAGTTCGAAGTGGAAGATTCTTTATTGGAAAAAGTTGGTTTTGATTTAGGTTTAACTTATTCTCGGCAGGGTGATAAGGAAAAAGCAATTTTAAAATTTCAAGAATTTATAGAGAAATATCCGCAAAGTGAGCTTATTAAGTCAGCCCATTTCGAATTGGGCAAGAATTTGTATGATTTAAAAAAATATCAATTAGCTTTATCAGAATTAAAGGAAACATCCACCGATGAAGCACTCTATTTAAGAGGGAAGGCCTCTAAAGAATTAGGGGATCAAGAAGGAGAAATTGCAGCATTTGAAGAATTAAGAGAAAAATATCCCCAGAGTAATTTTTCTCAGGAGGCATATTTTAGATTAGGTAATTATTATTATAATCAGAAGAGAGATAAAGAGGCAATTGAGGAATTTAATAAAATTATTCAATTTTTCCCTCAATCTCTTTTTCTCTCGGAAAGCTATTACTGGATGGGGTGGAGTTATTTTAAATTAACTGATTATAAGAAAGCGGGCGAATATTTTAACCAGGTAGAAGAAGATGAAGGAAATTTAGATTTGGGGCAAAGAGCAAAGTTTATGGCGGCAGAATCATGGTATAATCTTAAAGATTATCAGAAGGCCAGAGAAGCCTACGAAAAATTTCTCGAAATATATCCTGAGGGGGATTTTTCAGCTAATGCCCAATATGCTTTTGCCTGGACTTATCTGGAGAATAAAGATTACAAATCGTCTATTGAGGAATTCAAAAAACTTATCAGCCTTTATCCGGATAGCAAATTCACTGAAGAAGCGCAGTTTAGAGTTGGCAAGAACTATTATCTTTCAGGGGAGAAGAATATGGCTAAAGCAGAACTGGGAAAGTTTATAAATTCTTACAGTAATAGTAGTTTCAGGGCAGAAGCGATGTATTTATTAAGCCAGATCTATTTACAGGAAGAAGACTGGATGGATAGTATTATCAATTTAGAAAGGCTGGTAAGAGAATATCCTGATAGTCCATATCTGTCTGAGGCTTTGTACGGACTGTGCCTTTCTTATTTTAAAAAAGATGAATATGAAAAAACCATTAAGGTGGGAGAAAAATATTTAGAAGATTATTCCAGTCTAGAATACGGTGATGATATTCTGTATATCAAGGCAATTTGCTGGGAAAAGTTAGAAAATCAGGAAAAAGCTATTTCTGATTACCAGAATTTGATCTCTAAATATCCTCAAAGTCCATATGTGGGAAAAAGCCAGGAAAGATTGGAAGTTTTAAAGAAAGAAAGTGAGTAGTCGTTAGTGAATAGTGAATAGTGAAGAAGAAAGGAAAAAATCAGTACCTTAATTAATATATGGTATTTCGTATTTAGTAAAGAAGGAAAGAAATAGGAGACAGAATCCAGAACTCAGAATAAAGCCGTATCTTATATCTTATATTTAATACTAACGACTATTCACTATTCACTAACGACTAATTTATTTGGTCAATTGGAAAATTAAGTATAAATTTAATTAGTAAGATCATAAAAGAAGAGGGGGCAAATATTTAATGTTAGAAGTATTTGAAAAAGGTGGGTTCTTAATGTACCCAATCTTTATATGTTCGTTAATTGCAATGACTATTTTCTTTGAGAGGATGTTCTATTTAAAGAGCATTAAAACTAAAAGTAAAAAATATGTTTTACGAGTTAAAAATTTAGTTAAAAAGGGGAGCATTGAACTGGCTATTTCTGCTTGTCGTAAAAGCACCACTCCCATTTCAAAGCTTATGTTGGCCGGTTTAATGAAATTTGGCCAGGGGCGGGATGAGATGAAAGAGGCGGTTGAAGATAGAGCCAAACAGGAAATTCCTATATTAGAGAGAAACTTAGCTACGCTTTCTACCATTGGTAATATTACTCCATTATTGGGGCTTTTGGGAACAGTGTTTGGTATGGTTAAGGCCTTCAATGTAATAGCAATTGTGGGAGTAGGTAACCCAGTAGCACTGGCAGGAGGAATTTCTGTAGCACTGCTTACTACTGCCTTTGGATTGTCGGTAGCTATACCGACTGTCGTGGTTTATAATTATTTATCTCACCGAGTAGATGAATTGATAAGAGAGATGGAAGTAAATTGTATAGAGCTTATAGATCTTCTAACTTATCAGGAAACTAATAATGTTGGGATTATTCGAGACAGTCTTAGTCAGGGTGGTGAAGTAGAATATGAAATTTCCTCATCTAAATAAAAAGAACGCCAGTTTTGACCTGACTCCTTTAATTGATGTAGTTTTTCTTTTATTGTTATTTTTTATGCTGACTACTACTTTTGTAAATTTAGAAAATAGAGTGAAAGTCAATTTACCCAGTGGAGACTTTGCTGCTGCCGAGCCATCGGAAAATATTATTGTGAGCATTACCGAAAATAATACAGTTTATCTTAATGGAAAACTAATAGATCCTTTAAAACTTACCGAAAATGTGGCCGTAGAATTAAAAAAGGCGTCCAATAAAATCGTAGTTTTAGAGGCAGATACAAATGTACTCCATGGGAAGGTAATCAGAGTGATGGATTTGCTTAAACAGGGAGGGGCGGAAAAAATTGCCATCGCCACCCAACCTGTAGAGAAAAAATAAGATAGTATATAGTATGTAGTATATAGTATATAGTGAAGAAGAAAGAAAAAGAGAAAAGAAGAATTAAGAATCCAGGAGTCAGGAGACAGAATAAAATACAGTGACAAGTAATGAGTAATTGGTGACAATTTACTTGGTAACCATATTGACTGGTAGACCGGAAGACTAGTACAGCGTTCTCTAAATATCTTTACATTTTGTTCTGTCATCGCGAGGAGCAAAGCAACGAAGCAATCCCAATGAGATTGCCACGGCTTCGCCTCGCAATGACAGATTCAATTAACGAGATTGCTTCGCTATCGCTCGCAATGACAAATCATTGTAACATTATTAAAGAAACGCTCTACTAGTAAATTAAATTAATTGATCAATTGGTCAATTGGCGAATTGGTTAATTGGTAAATTAATGACGAGGTATCAATAATAAATGCCCATAGACAGATATAGAACAAAGCGTTTAAAACAGAGCAAAAAGAGTTTCTTAGGGAGATCATTTTTAATCTCTATCATACTTAATATTATATTATTATTTGCTTTTGGAAATATGATTGCCTTTGATTTCACCAGGCCCTTACCAGAAAAAGAGCTTATTTTGGTTAGTTTGGTGGAAATTCCTGCCCCAGAACAGCCGGAATCTAAGAAACCGGAGATTACCGAGAAAAAACCCGTTGCCCAACTGGAAGTAATACCAAAAGCTACACCAGCTTCACCCGAACCACCCAAGATAAAAGAGGAGATAACTGAAACAAAAGTAGTAAGCAAAGAAGAATTAACGGAAGGAGCACCAAAAGTAGAAGTTAAAACCCCTGAGATTGAGACTGAGCCAGTGTCAATAGTTCCTCCAACTCAAACCAAAGATTCTTTAGGAGAGGATATAAGCGTTTCTACTGAATATTTTAAGCAGACTATAAGCAGCAGGGAAGAAGTGAAGGGAGAGATATTCGAACCGGGCGAATCTCAGCTTAAAGTTAATTTAGGTGAAAAAGAAGAAGAAAATATCGAAGCAACTTATGGTACTGTGGTAAACCCAGGAGAAATTACTACTCTGCCGGAAGTAAAAGAGAAAGAATCTCCTTTCGGCAGCAGACCTCTTTCTATTATGGTAGAAAATGCAGAAGGAGCCAGACCGCAAAGCGGCCTGGATAAAGCTAATATTGTCTATGAAGTTTTAGCAGAAGGGGGAATTACCAGGTTTTTAGCTATTTATTATGACCAGGAGGCAGAAGAAGTTGGACCAGTAAGAAGTGCAAGACCTTATTTTGTAAGCAAATCTTTAGAGCATCAGGCGATTTTTGTCCATGTGGGCGGGAGTGAAGAAGCATATAATTTTATAAAACAAGAGAGTATAGATGATATAAATGAGTTTGTAGATTTTCAACCCTTTTGGAGGTCTACAGACCGAACACCACCTCACAATTTATACACCTCTACTATAAATTTGAGAAAAGAAGCCAATAAATTAGGTTATATTGAGATGATAAAAAAGCAGGAATATCAATTTGAAATTAGTAGAAATGAAAAATTAACCGGCAGAGAAACTGATTCTATAGTAATTCCTTACAACCGCAACTATACAGTTAGTTATCAATACCAACCTGAGTCGATGAAATATATAAGATTTATAAATGGTGAACCTCACATAGATGCCAAAACCAAAAAGCAATTAGCGGTAGATAATATTATAATTCAATTTGCTGAAACCAAAATTATTGACCAAGAGGGTAGGCTGGCGATAGATTTCGTTAGCAAGGGAATAGGATTATTATTTTTAAAAGGTAATTCAACAGAAATTACCTGGGGAAAGGCAGATCTAAGAGCAAGAACTGTATTTTTAGACAAAGAAGGGAATAGAATAGCTTTAACTCCGGGAAATGTTTGGATTCAAATTGTTCCTTCGGATCTAACGGTACAATATTAAGAGGTAACATTTTGTACCAGGCATTAAAAATGTTACATAGTGTTATCTGGGCACTGGAATTTATGGATTTGCAAATATTATGAAAAAATTAGAAGAAACCTTAGAGTGTTTTTTTGATTATCTATCTATAGAAAGAGGTTTAGCTCAAAATACTATAATCTCTTATAGGTATGATCTGATAAAGTATATTAGTTTTTTAAAAAAGAAGAGGATTAGTTCTTTCAATCAGACTAATAAAGTGTTTATCAATAATTATTTTTTTTATTTAAGGGGAAAAGATTTAGAGATTAATTCAATCTCCCGAAATTTAGTAGCAGTGAAGATGTTTTATCGTTTTTTATTAATGGAAGGCCTTATCAAGGAAGACATCACCAGCTTGATTGAATTCCCCCGGGTTAGCAAGAAGCTTCCCCATGTTCTGAGTTCGAGAGAGATAAATCTTTTGTTAGATGAAGCTAATTTTAAAGGTAAATTAGGGTTAAGAGACCAGGCTGTATTAGAATTATTTTACGCTACTGGTCTAAGGGTGTCAGAACTGATACATTTAAAAATTAATGATCTAAATATGGAAAATCATATGCTAAAATGTCTGGGAAAAGGTTCTAAAGAGAGGATAATTCCTTTTGGCGATAAAGCAGGTCAATCTTTAAATTTATATTTGGATAAGTTAAGGCCAAAATTAATTAAAAATCAGGATGAGGATACTTTATTTATAAATAGCCGGGGAAGAAGGCTTTCTCGGCAGGGGGTATTTTATCTGGTAAAACTATATGCCCAAAAAGCAAGGATAGAAAAGAAGGTCACTCCACACACTTTAAGACATACTTTAGCTACACATTTATTAGAAAATGGAGCAGATCTCAGATCAGTCCAAGAGATGTTGGGGCATTCAGATATTTCTACTACCCAAATTTATACCCATGTAAGTAGAAAATGGGTCAGTGAGGAATATTATAGGGCATTTCCTCGAGTATGAAAGGACAATAAATAAAAGTGATAGATTTAAAAGCAAAAATTACAGAAAGTGTTGAATTTATTAATAAAAAAAGCAAGATCAAACCAAAGATTGCAATTATATTAGGAACGGGATTGGGAAGGTTGGCAGAAGATATTAAAGAAAAAGAAATTATTTCTTATAGCGAGATTCCTAATTTCCCTGTATCAACAGTTCAAAGCCATAGCGGCAACCTGGTTTTAGGAAAGTTGGGTAATAAAGAAGTAGTGGCCATGCAGGGTAGATTTCATTCTTATGAAGGTTATAGTCTAAAAGAGGTTACCTTTCCGGTAAGGGTGATGAAAAAATTAGGTGCAGATACAATTATTATTTCCAATGCAGCAGGCGGGATGAACCGTTTCTTTAAGAGAGGGGACTTAATGCTTATTATTGATCATATAAATCTATTTGGAGATAATCCTTTAATTGGCTCCAATGATGAAGAACTAGGACCACGATTTCCAGATATGTCCGAAGCTTACAGCCAAAATCTGATCGAGTTAGCTAAAAAAGTAGCTTTAAAAGAAAAAATAAGATTACAAGAAGGAGTATACGCGGGTTTAACCGGCCCTACTTTAGAGACTTCAGCTGAATATAGGTTTTTAATAAGTATTGGTGCAGATGCAGTAGGTATGTCCACAGTGCCAGAGGTTATAGTAGCTAATCACATGGGGATGAAAGTATTGGGAATTTCTTGTATCACTGATTTGGCCATAGATGGGGTAATAGTAAAAACCAGCGTAGAGGAAATTCTAAAAGCTGCCTCGAATGCTGAACCGATTATGACCAAGTTAATAAAGAAGGTAATTGAAAAAATTGATTAATGATGGTTTGAGAGTAGCTCTTCTATCTGCTTTGCCCATTACCGAATTAAGAGGGGCTATTCCGATAGCTCTAACAATTTATAAAATGCCGGTTTTTTCGGCTTATATATTTGCGGTATTAGGGAATATTGTTCCGGCAATTTTCTTATTGATCTTTTTAAAGCCTTTTTCTGAATATCTACGTCAGTGGTATTATTTTGATATATTTTTTGAATGGCTTTTTAAAAGAACCCGTCGGAATACCGAGGGAAAATTCGAAAAATACGGAGCCTTATTTTTACTATTTTTCGTAGCTATTCCTCTGCCTGTAACCGGAGCCTGGACCGGTTCAGCTGCTGCATTTATCTTTGGCATAAGGTTTTGGTATGCCTTCCCATCAATAGTGGGAGGTGTTATGATAGCCGGGGTAATCGTTTCTTTAGCCAGTTTGGGAGTGATTCGTTTTTTCTAAGATAGTATCGAGTATAGATAGTGAAGAAAAGGAAGACAGAACAGGAATTAAAATTTAGAAGTAGGGGTGTATTGCTATACGACCTTTCTCTGTCATCCCAATGAAAATGGGAATCTATTCTTCTTTTTCTGTTATCTATTATATGTGGGCACGATTCATCGTGCCCCTACATCTGAATTCTGTTTTTCTTCACGCGATACTCGATACACGATACGATACACTAACGACTATTCACTATTCACTAACGACTAATTAAAAGAGAGGGAAAGATGAAAACTATCGAATGGAAAGATAGGAAAGTGTTTCTAATCGACCAGAGAAAACTTCCTTTAAAATATGAAATAATTAATTGTTCTACCTACTACGAAGTAGCAGAAGCTATTAAGAAGATGAAAATAAGGGGCGCACCGGCCATTGGAGTGGCGGCTGCCTTTGGCATAGCCCTTGCTGCTTATTCTTCAAAAGCAGGTACCTATGGAGAATTTATCCAAGATATGGAAAAAGCTAAAAATTATCTGGCACTTACTCGACCTACGGCCGTCAATCTTTTTTGGGCTTTGGGAAGAATGATGAATTTGATTAATATAAAAGAAAATGTTGATTTATTTAAATTAAAAGATATAATCTTACAGGAAGCTGAAAATATTGCCCGGGAAGATATAGAGATAAATAAGACAATGGGAAGATACGGAGCTTCACTCATTAAAGATGGAGACAATATTCTTACTCACTGTAACGCCGGAGCTCTGGCTACCGTAGATCATGGTACCGCTTTGGGAGTGATTCGTACTGCCTTTAAAGAAGGAAAGAAGATACATGTCTATGTCGATGAAACCAGGCCGGTTTTACAGGGGGCAAGGCTTACCGCCTGGGAATTAACCCAGGAGAAAATTCCTTTTACTTTGATCACTGATAATATGGCCGGGTTTTTGATGTATCAAAAAAAAGTAAACTTAATCATAGTTGGAGCAGATCGGATTGCTCGAAACGGTGATGTGGTAAATAAAATCGGAACTTATTCTTTGTCTGTTTTAGCCCGAGAAAATAAAGTCCCTTTTTATATTGCTGCTCCGTTATCTACCATTGATTTAGCGATAGGATCGGGGAAGGAAATTTCCATTGAAGAGAGAGACCCGAAAGAAGTTACTCAAATATTGGGTAAACAGATAGCCCCTGCAGGAGTAAAAGTATTTAATCCAGCTTTTGATCTTACGCCCCATGGCTATGTAGAGGCTATTATTACTGAAAAGGGGATTATTAGAAAACCTTTCGAAAAAAATATTAAAACAGTCGTTAATACAGCGGATAGAAAAACAGTGATAAGTAATAAGTAATTAGTGACAAGTCACGGGTTACAAGTTTCAAATAAAGAAAAAGGAATTAGGAACGGATAGTTAAATTCGTATCTCGTATCTAGTAGAGCGTTTCTTTAATAATGTTACAATGATTTGTCATTGCGAGCGATAGCGAAGCAATCTCAAGTCCTTATAAATAAAGGGATTGCTTCGTCGCTTTGCTCCTCGCAATGACAGAACAAAATGTAAAGATATTTAGAGAACGCTGTAATAGTATCTCATGAATAAAATAGAAGTCAGGAGTCAGAATCTAGAAAACAGAAGTGATAATATTATTTAAAGTCTGGCATTTGGTGTGTAAGTTTATTACGAAATACTAACGACTAAATAAAGGAGGAGAAAATTGGATCCAGAAAAGCTTATTATTTCCGGAGGAAAGAGATTACAAGGTACGGTAAAAATTGATGGGGCAAAAAATTCATCTTTGTCTATTATGGCAGCAACCCTATTAACTAAAGATGTTTGTATTTTAAGGAATGTCCCTCGTCTTACCGATGTTGAAACTATGTCGGATGTTATAAGGAAATTAGGGGTAAAGGTGGAATGGAAAGAAGAGAACAGTCTCTATATCGATTCTGATGATTTTAATAATTATGAGGCACCTTATGAATTGGTAAAAATGATGAGGGCTTCTATTTTGGTGATGGGACCGCTTCTGGCTCGCTTAAAAAGAGCAAAGATATCTTTACCTGGTGGTTGTGCTATTGGTGCTCGTCCGGTTGATTATCATTTAAAAGGATTTGAGGCTTTAGGCGCTCAAGTTGAAGTGGAAAAAGGTTATATTGAAGCGAAAGTTAATACATTAAAAGGGGTTGAAATATACTTAGATTTCCCTAGTTTGGGAGCGACTGAAAATATAATGATGGCTGCCTGTTTGGCGGAAGGTGTGACTACAATTGAAAATGCAGCCAAAGATCCTGAAGTAATGGAATTAGGGCATTTCTTAAATAAGATGGGGGCTAAAGTTAATGGATTAGGGACTGATTTAATCAAAATAGAAGGAGTAAAAAAATTACATGGGATTGATTATGCTATCATTCCTGACCGCATTGAGGCAGGTACCTATATGATAGCAGCTGCTATCACGGGTGGAAATATTTTAATAGAAAAGGCTGATCCATTATTATTAAAACCATTGATAGTGAAGTTAGAAGAGGCAGGAGTGCGAATTGAGTTAGAAAAGAATTTGATTAAAGTAATAGGGTTAGACAGAGTGAAAGCAGTGGATATTAAAACTTTACCTTTTCCTGGATTTCCCACCGATATGCAACCCCAATTTATGGCTTTATGCTGTGTAGCAAGAGGCACCAGTGTTGTTACCGAGACTGTGTTTGAGAAAAGATTCGCTCACATCGGTGATTTGATAAGGATGGGAGCAGATATTAAAGTAGAAGGTCGCAGTGCTATTATTAAAGGAGTAAAGACGTTAAGTGCTGCCCCAGTAATGGCTTCAGATTTAAGAGGCGGAGCAGCTTTGATATTAGCAGGTTTGATAGCAGAAGGAACCACTGAGCTAAGCAGAATATATCATTTAGATAGAGGATATGCGAAGTTAGAGGAAAAACTAAATTCCTTGGGAGCAGATATTAAGAGAGTAAAAGAGTAGTTTAGTCGTTAGTGAATAGTCGTTAGTGAATAGTCGTTAGTGAATAGTGAATAGTAAAGAAAAAAAGAAAAAAGGTCAGGAGCCAGAAGCCAGAATAAGATCGTATTGTGTTTAGTAGAGGTACAGCGTGCTATGTCTTCTTGTACTAACGACTATTCACTATTCACTAACGACTAAA
>Ga0154857_1016_pt2 | contig 12366 bp, 9 predicted proteins | sample Rifle2008BG19ft_FD_105829 | JGI IMG/M metagenome (GOLD analysis project Ga0154857, IMG submission 105829) | Candidatus Atribacteria bacterium RBG_19FT_COMBO_35_14
CTTGAGGCCCCCTGGGAGCCGGAACTATGGCAAAGTCTTCAGGTTTCTCAATTACAGCATTCTTTACTCTAGCGGTATGGTCCCAGGCAATAAGCACTTCTTCTTTGAGTAATGGCTCATCCATCGACTCCCAGACAGAGCTAGATGGATGCATATACGGTCGGAGCCCTTTAAAATATTCCCATAATTTAACTGCCTGTACACTATCGAATGCTGCTGCCTGGTAACCGGTGAATGATGGATAAATATAACCATGTAAGAATCTATGCCATAGTCCTTTCGGACCCATCGGGAAACCAAGCTTTGGTCCTTTGAATGCGTCATTGAGATTTTTTGACCAATTCAGGAGAGCATCATAGGTCCATTTTTCACTTGCACTGGTTACATCCTCAGCTTTCAAACCAGCCGGTAAATAGTGGAATGCTTTTTTATTAACTGCCATTACATAGGTTGCTTGCATCCACGGTACATAAACTTTTTTACCAGCCAAAACGGAATAATCTTCTAATGCTTTAATAAATGTCCGATTGGGCAAGCTAATTCCGCTAAGATCGTCAAGCAAAACCTTCGTATTCATTAAATCAAGCCCGCCATGCAGCTCACCAACAAGCGATATAGTTACTTTTTGAGCAGCAACTTCGGCAGAAAGACGGGTAAACAGGTCAGGGGCCTCCATAGGTATAAATTCTACACTTATACCGGACTCATCAGTAAAACCTTTAACTAATACGCTTTTAGCAAATATCTGCTCAGCAGCCGGTACCATCTGTGTGGACGCAAAGTTTAGTACTTCCGCTGCAAATACAGCTGAAGTCAAGAGCATACAGATAATCAAAACTACAATAAATCTCTTTAACATTATAAATTCCTCCTTTTAAAATTTTTAACTTTGTCATTGCTGGTATCAGATCATCATCAGATCACCATAAGACATTTTTTATTTCTATCACCTCCTATTACTCTATCTATTGAAGTCACTTCTTATGCCCGAACATTCTTCAGTAATCTGGCAGCATTATCGTGAAATATTGCACACATGCTCGAATCATCAAGCCCGATGTCTCTGCAAGCCTGCCATTGGGTTTGAAAGACAGGATAGGTAAACCCTCGTGGAAAATGGTTGGAATCGGTGCCAAAAATAATTCTTTGAGGACCTACGGTCTCGGTAAATACACGGAACAGATCGCGAATGGTGACAGGATATGGCATCCAGCGAATCCAATCGTTTGTGCCGGTTGTATCAATGTAGATATTGGGACAGGCCCAGGCCAATTGGAGTAATTCACGAGTGTACCCGCAGCCAAAGTGGGGAATAATAAAGGAGATATCAGGAAATCCTTTTGCTATGTCGTGAATCACGAGAGGGCTCATATTGATTGCATTACCGATTCCCCCTCCTCCACCTAAGATACCAAAATGAATCAGGACAGGAAGCTGATATTTCTCGGCTATTTTCCATAAAGGATCTAACTCCGGATCATCTAATCTTTTTTCTACTGTGGGAGCAAGTATTTTGTAACCACGTAAACCCAACTTGACGATTGCCCGTTCAAGTTCTTCTGCTGCACCTGGGGAAAATGGATCATGATGGGCAAAGCCAACAAAGACATCCGGGGCAAGTTTGACTATTTTTGCTAACTGATCATTGCCTCCACCGGTAAGAAATACAGCTTTATCAATTCGATATTTATTTGTTTCATCCACCCATCTTTTTGCCTGGGTTTCAATATCCGGAAGATCTTCTTCAGTGCACGGAATGAGGTAGGCATCACGCCAACGTTCACTCAGAGTTTGCTGGTTATGATATATTTTTTGAAGTTTTGCTTTTCCAAAGCGATCAACAAATCGCTTTTCCCATCCATCCAGGTAGACATCATGGGAAACTGGAAAGTGTAAATGAAAATCGATGATAGAAATTGAAAGTATCTTAGGCATAACAGATCCTTTCTGTTTCATTTCGGTTTCATTGGAAAACATTTTTATTTACTTAAGGTATTTAATCACATTATAAATGAATTATATTCCGATTGTCAAAATAGTCTGACTATCAATCTTCCCCTCATGGGAATTGATGTGTTTTAAATTATTTCCTATTATAAATATACACTATCGTGTATAACATTTCCTTTGTATAATAGTATGAATTATGCACTTTTTTTTAATACGTTTTTGTATATTTTGTATAATTTATTAAGAAAATCATTTTAAAAATACCACTATTTTCATACAACGCAACACTTTAAATATTCTGCAATTAATAAATGCGTAATGGATGCCACTTACGATTAGTTAATCTTCTCACCATCTTGATATATCTTCATCTTTAAAGCTACTCTCAGTTGTATAGCATCATCAAATTTCTTAGGGTCTAAACCAGTAATTTTCCTAATCTTTCCTAATCGATATAATAAAGTATTGCGATGCATAAATAACGCTTTTGCTGTTTTAGTAATACTTAAATTATTATCAAAAAAACTCTGTAAAGTTTCTAATAAAAACTCATTTATCTTCTTCTCTTTATTACCCTTCGTAGAATAAATAGTTCTTTCAATGAATTCTTTTTGACTTTCTTCCTTTATCTCAGTTAATAACCTTCCTATTCCCAGGTTATCAACGTGATAAATATCACCCGCCCCCAAAAGCCGACTACCCACATCTAATGCCTGGATAGCCTCTTTAAATGATTTATTTAGTCCCCGAATACCTTCATGATATTCTCCAATTCCGATAGTCACTTTAAATTTCATCTTTTGAGAAATAGTATTTTTTATTTTCTCTCCAATTATAAAAAATTTTTTTCTCGCCATTTCAGCCAAATCTTTTAGATTAATGGTTTTTAGAACTACAAATCTATCCCCTCCTAAGTAAGATACAATTTCCTGGGGCGAATTAACAAATATTTCTTGAATAGTTTTTACCACATCATTCTTTAACCTTTGTAAATAAATCTCCCCCTCTTTCAATCCTCTAAAGGTCTGAAAACTTTTTTGTGCAGTCTCTCCAAACTGGCAGATATCCATGACCAGGGCTATCCGAGGAATCAGAATATCATATCCTACAATCTGTCCACGAGTAATAAATAAATCTAAATCATTCCCTATTCTCCCAGAAATTAAATCATGGACAAAATTCTCTTGCATCTGTTTTTCTAATTGTAATTCTTTTAATAAAAATTCTTGTCGTAACATCATTTCGACGGTCATTTTAATCACCTCTCCAAAAGGTGTAACTTCATTCGGCTCACCGGTAATACCCACTACCCCTATAATTTTGTTATTATATTCTATGGGGAGATTAATTCCTGGTTTTGCCCCCACTAAATGATTTATGTCTTTAGAATAAATTTCCAACTTCTTTCCTTCTTTAATTACTTGAGCTGCTCCTTCATGAAACTGATTTAAGCGACTTTTATCTCCTGAACCAATAATCACTCCATTTTCATCCATAATATTAATATTTTTCCCTAAAATATTCATAGTTTTATCTACAATATTCTGGGCAAGTTCATGTGTAATTTTCACCGGTAAACCACCTCTCTCTTTTATATAAATCATAATATTATGGTTACTACCCAAAAAGTACCTTAAGAAATTATCCCGCTTGGAAATTATCTACTCTACAGTTGCGCGGCTTATACAGATAATAGTTAAAAATGCTACACTAACGGAAAACTTTAAACCCTACACCCTGCTTAGAAGAAAGCCACTATAATGATACCATCTACCGCTCAAGATATAAAGATCTAAATATTTGAGGTCAGTTTGCAGATAGAGGAGGACAATATAAGACTGCTGTTTTTTATCATAGTTAGGTTGACGCCTTTACAGTTTAACTTAACACATTCATGCGGTACAGAAAGGGCCTTTGACAATGAATATTAGGATAATAAGAAAGAAGGTATTTATGTGGATATTGTATCCGGTGAACCGCTTTTTAGTTCTCTTGATAAGTTTGATTCGGGAACAGGCTGGCCAAGTTTTACGAAACCGCTCGAACCGGAGGCTGCTTTTTGCCCTTGGTTAAGATGATTATTGCAAGAACTGACCCCTTGTTACCCTTCTTAATTTTCTCAAAATAATTTTATTTATTCTTTATCATCCCAATATTCTTCAGCTTCGTTTTCCATATTTTCTAGCCTATCATAATAATCAGGAAATTCATTAAGATGCGCAAGTGCAATTTTGCCGGTTAAAAGTGAATCATCATTTGTTACATTTGTTAATTCGTCAATCTTCCCATGCTCAAGTTCAACGTCCATTCCCATTCTAAATTGTTCAACATCAAATTTATTCCATTTTATTCCGAGTTTTTCTCCAATAAATTTCGCTTCTTCGTAGCTATAAGTTTTTTTTGATGACATTTTTTTCTCCTTATTTTTTTTATTTTTTTAGACTTCCGCCTAACCTGCCGCGAGTATCCTTATTCCTCATCTTGGTGAACGAACATATTCCAACAAAATTTTTATATTTTCCTTGGTTTAATTTTCTCTTTCAGCAAGTCTTCCTTTAGGATGTCTACCTATTTTATGATGATACCATAAATTTCATCCGTCCGGTTAATAATTTTTTCAGATCCTACAGGTTTCCGGCTAAAAGTTACCGAATTATTGACTTGGTGCAATCCGTCCCCTTAACTTATATTCTTCATCGGTATTTGTAATTATATTTCTATCTCGGTTCCTACATTACAGAAAAAGAAACGATCTCCAAATTCTCGAAATAATTGCATTGAGGTTTCCAATCCGGTACAATGAGAAACGCCAATTTTTTCTATATCATATTTTTTTAAAGCTTGAATGGTTTTTTCTTTTGTTTCCGCGCTTGCCGGACCTAAATGAGTTCCACCGATAATTGCACGAATGTGGTTTTGGCCGGTTTTATCAATAATATGATTAATGATATTTATGATGCCTGAATGTGAACACCCCAAAATAATAATGAGACCCTTCTCGGTGTTCACAATTAATGTTTGATCATCAAAAATAAGATCTTGGATATAACCTTCCCCGGTTTTAAGTAAAAATTTTTTACTGCCTTTTTCAAATTCAGTCAAACGGGGAATTTCTCCGCTCAACATCAAATCCGGTACAATTTCTCTCCAACTAGTATTAAATTTAAATTGAGCTCCTCTGCTTTCTAATATTTCTTGACGGAAAGGGATTCCGATATTTTTCTCTTTTCCTTCATCTATTGTATAACTGTTTTTGAAAAGATCCGGATGAGCATATACATTTACTTTCCCTACCTGTTCCAAAACACTTAAAAGACCACCGGTATGATCACAATGATGGTGACTAATCATAATCCCTTGAATTATTGATAGATTTTTATTAAAGTACTGGGCATTATTAATAATTGCCCTACCTTGACCCGTATCAAAAAGAAAATTTCCCTGATCGCTCTCAATATAGACGGACCAACCATGTTCAGCTATTGCCCCAACATTACTAAATACACAATTTTCACAAAGAACTATCGCTTTTCCTCTCATATCTAATCTCCTTTTTATTCTAGTTTAGGCATAATAATTTACTTATACCCAATTTTTTTAATTATATGCCTATTTGCATAATGTGGCAAATAACTGTCTTTATAGATATCGCGGAATAAGAAAGTATCGAGTTAAAAAAGAGAGGAAAAGATACAAAAAAAGAGAAATTTGCTTTAAAAATACAGAATATATATAATATAAAATAAAAAAGCTCTTTAATTCTGTTCAGAAGTGATATAATAAAAATAAATTAAAAAATATTTAATTAAAAAAGAGGATTTTTGAAAATAATGTCGAATATAAATATTAAGCATAAATTCTTTTAATAAATTTCTTCGATTTTATCCGTAAAATTCAAGTATAATATTTTAAAATAAAAGAAAGGATGGTAGATATGTATAGAAAAAATTTGAAATTAAGTTTTGTTATCTTTTTAATCATTTTATTAGCCCTTTTTACTACCACTGTCTTTGCCAGTAGTGAAACAGAAAAATTATTACAGGAAATCATAGAAGGAAAAACCACGAAACCTGACGTCTTCGCTTTCATCAATATGGGAAACTTTTATTGTTCGTTAGAACTATATGAACCCGCGGAAAGAGAATACGAAAAAGCCTTGGGCTTAGATCAAACAAATATATTGGCCAGGATAAATCAGGGTTATGTTTTATATAAAATAGGAGAAAAAGAATCAGCTCTTACCAATCTATCTCTGATTATTATCGAGGACCCTAATAATGCCTTTGCCTATTTGGTAAAAGGAATGATATATAAAGATGCGCTCGAGCATGATTTGGCAATCAAAGAATACGAAAAAGTTGTTGAACTTATTCCGCAAAATGACAAGCTTATTTCCGAATTAGCTCAACTCTACCAGGATAATGACCAATTTATTGAAGCAACGGAAACTTATATAAAATTGGGTAAGCTTAAACCCAGCCCTAATATCCTGGACAATTTTTTAGCTTACCAGGTAAGTGCTGCTGGCTATTTAAATTTGGGTGATTACTATAGTAGTGTAGGAAATATTGATCAAGCTGTATTTGCCTATACCAAAGCAACACAATTTAGCGAGGATAAACGGTCAATAGCTATAGCATATTATCGATTGGGCCTTATTAATCTAAAAGGTAAAGAATACGAACAGGCCATCATGGAAAAGGTATTATCCCAAAAATTTTACCCATTATACATCAAAGATTTTACTTTTGATAATTTTGCCCAGGCCTTTATGGAAATAGGCGATATGCATTATAACGCGGGAGAACTCCAAAGGGCTTATCAAAACTATGAACTGGCTCTTCAGTTAGCAGATTCAAATTATATCCTCTCGGAGGCACATTATAAATTAGGCTTATCTTATTACCGCAGCCAGGATTACGAAAATGCTGTAAGAGAAGGAGAAATTGCCTTAAGTCTAAACCCCGAATTTTTTTCTGACCAACAAAGATTAATTGACCTTTTAATTGCTAACTCCTGGTCTAATCTTACTAAAAAAGAATAAAATAGTATCGCGTATCGAGTATTGAGTATCGCGTGAAGAAAACAGTAAAGAGTAATTAGTAAAAGCATAGAGCGTTTAGCGGATAAAAAAACAGTCATTAGTGAACAGCCTTTAGCAAAGAAGCAAAAAGCCTGTTCTACTAACGACTAATAAAATTGAGGTGAAAAAAATGAAAGCGAATAAACTAATGGAAGGATTAACTTTTTTACTTATAGGAATAATCTTCCTGGCAAATACTTTGGAAATATTAGATTGGTCTGTATGGTCAAATTTATTCAAACTCTGGCCTCTACTGGTAATAAGTTTAGGTATATCTTTAATCTTTAGAGGAAAGGGTCTTGCCTTTATGGGACCTCTAATTATATTCCTGGGAATTATTGCCGGAGTGGGAGCAAGTTACATGGGAATTAGTTTTGAAGGAGAAATAGTAAGGGAAATAAAAACTCTAAGCCGCGAAATAGTTATAGAAGTTGAAAAAGTTCCTGAAACTGAAGTAGCTTTAGAAACCGAAGTAACCCCAGAAATCGAAACAGCTCCGGATACCGAAACAACCCCTAAAACTGATGAAGCTTTAGAAACAAAGGGGTATCTTGAAATCGAAAGAGCTTCAATTGCCTTAAATCTTGCTGTAGGAAAACTTACCCTGGGCGAATCTACCCCGTTACTTTATGAATGTATTTCTCAATATCAACATAAAGAATACGAACCTTTTGAGAAATTCTCCCATACCGAAAAAGAGGCCGACATACTTATCTATCATTCGCCGGTAACCAAAAAAAGGATTTCTAATAATATTAAAAATGACTGGCAGTTAAAATTAAATAGTAAAATAATATATGATTTATCTATTGAAACAGGCGCAATCAATATGGATAGTAACTTATCAGGATTTAAAGTGGAAAAACTCTATATTAATAGTGGAGTAAGCAATATTAACTTAATTATACCTCAATATGATTCTAAAATTATTATAGATTCCGGAGTATCCAATATTGATATTGCTATCCCTAAAAATGTGGGAGCAATAGTGAATATTGATTCGGGAGTTGCTGTAAAAGACCTTGAGATTGATGACTTTATTAAAAAAGATGGTACCTATATTTCTAATAATTATAATTACTCAGAATTTAAAACAATGATAGAAATTGATTGTGGGGTTTCTAATATAGATGTTAATTATATAGATATTCCCTGATACCATATCATTACACGCCAAAAAGTAAATAAAATAGTAAGGGGTACGACGTATCGTACCCCTTACTATTTTATAGCAATTTTACAGATAAATGTTATGATATAAAATAAGTTCTAGTGTCTTGTAACGGAAGTATCTTTTCAGTTAGGTAATTTTCTAAGAATCTCATTTGCTGTCTTTGTCCATATGAATGGTTTCGGATTTTTATTATTAGCTTCAATGTATTGTTCAATAGCGTTTATCAGTTCTTTGACACTTTTAAATGTTCCACGGCGAATACGTCTATTAGTAAGTATTCCAAACCATATTTCAATTTGGTTTTACCATGATGATCCTGTTGGAGTGAAATGAAAATAAAATCGTTGATGATGTTTTAGCCAATTTTTTACTTTCTGATGTTTATGAGTGTTATAATTATCAATAATTAAATGAAGGTCTTTATCAGGTGGAGTTTGTTTATCTATTAATTTCAAAAACTCTTGATGGCGATGTCTTGATTGACACTCCGCAATCACTTTGCCATTGGCTATTTCTAACGCAGCAAATAAACAAGTTGTTCCATGTCTTAGGTAATCGTGAGTATGACGTTCTACTTGGTCAGGACGTAGAGGTAACAAAGGTTGACTATGATCCAGTGCTTGAATTTGACTTTTTTCATCAACACTTAATACCAATGCGTTATCGGGCGGATCTAAATATAATCCAATAATGTCGATAATTTTGGTATCAATTTAGGATCATTAATGTACTTAAAAGTTTTTGTTCGATGAGGTTGTAGATGTACTTTTTTCCATATACGTTGTACAGTCATATGACTTACACTTTTTTCTTTTGCCATCATTCGCGTACTCCAGTGAGTAGCATTGTTAGGTTTAACCATAGTAGAGGACACAATGTCTTTTATAGTGTCTTCCGATAATACAGGAGATCGACCTGGTTTCGGAATATCTTTAAGTCCATCAAGTCCTTTTTCTATAAAGCTACTACGCCAATGAATTACAGTCGGACGAGATAGATTAAGAGTTCTTGCTATGACACTATTAGATTTTCCTTTAGATGCCATTAAGATTATTTTTGCCCTTAATACTACTTTTTGTGGCAAGGTCCGGGATCTTTCTCTTCTTTCCAATTCTTGCCACTGTTCATTGGAAAGAACTATTTTTGAGAGTAATGTTTTCATACTCTCTTTATAATATATTTAATTTAGATTGTCAAGTTATTTCAGTTACAAGACACTAGCTTCTTATAATGATAACCTATAATAAATCAATCCATTATGGCGGAGTATGGTAAGTCAATGAAACTAATTCTGGTCGATATCCCTAATTTTGAGCCTGAAATAAATTTCGAAATCGAAAAAAAGATTTTGGAAATAGGTAAACCAGATAGTTTTATCTTAAGGTTCTGGCAAAATAATCCATGTGTGGTCTTAGGAAAATTTCAAGAAGAAGAATTTGAGGTGAATCTGAAATATACCAAAAGAAATAATATTCCAATTTTTAAAAGATTTACCGGTGGCGGAACGGTCTATCATGACCGGGGAAATTTAAATATAACCTTCTGTAAGGAAAAAGATGATATTCTATTTTCAAAATATATTTTGGAGGAGGCAAAAGGAATAACCGAAATAATTTTAAAAGGAATAAAAGATCTTAATAAACATTGTGAAGTTAGAGAAAGAAATTCGATCTTTTTGGGAGGAAAAAAAATATTAGGTTCTGCTGTCGCACAAAAAAATAACAAATTTTTTTTTCATTCTTCGCTCTTGATAAATTCTAATCTAAAAGAATTACAAAAAGTAATAAAGTGGGTAGAAGAGTATCCGAGAGATATAAGGACTACGGTAAAAAGCAAAAGAAGTGAAGTAACCAATCTTTCATCTTCGATTTCTATCCCTATAAATAGGGTAAAAGAAAAAATATTGAAAAATTTTTTACAATCACTTAAAATAGAAGAAAATAATGTAAAAAAAATTTACAATAATGATTTTACAAAGATATAAAATAATTCCTGCTTATTCAACTGATTAAAAATCTTAAGAATTGGATAAAGAATGTGGCGAATTTTAGTAAAAAAGATAAAATGATAAATGATCAGAAAAACTTAAAAAATATAGAACCGATAAGGGTATCTTCTGAGGAGCTAAATAGAAGAAGAGAAACCAATAAGATATGGTTCTCTTCAATGGTTTCCCTTCTGGAAAAATTTATTTCCAAAATAAAGAAGAAAGATTTTTTTATCTCTTTTATAGATTCTGACAAAGTCGTTTTAAAAACCATCTCACCAAGCGGAGGAGAGGGATTTTTTACAGAAGGTGTCATTATAAATAAAGAATTTTTTGGTACTACCTCGATAGAGCTTGCTCTTGCTCGCCATGGAGAAACGGAATTAATAGGATCTGATCATACCTTAACAGCATTAAAAGATTGGGCTTGCGCTTCTTCCCCGATTCGTGATTCCGAAGGAAATATTTATGGAGTTATCTCTCTTACTGCCAAAAAAAAGAACTACCCGGTTTACGGATTGGGAATCATCTCCGCCCTCTCTCTCGCCGTAGAAAAAGAGGTGAGATGGAGGGAAATATCAGAAAATTTTAAGCTCTCTAAAAAATACCTGGATATAATAACTAAAGGGACAAAAGACGGAATCATCTGTCTTGATGAAAATGCTAAAATTTTATACTTAAATGAAAATGCCGGAGAAATACTCCATGTTGATATAAAAAAATCATTAGGAAGACTTATGGTGGATATTGTAGATTTTGACCCGGTTATTTTATCTGTCTTTCAAACACATGAAGGTTATACTGACCGGGAGTTCATTATTAATAGCCCTCTGTGGGGAACACTTCATTTTATAAAAAGTGCAGTAGTGATAAGAGATGAAAATGGAAACTTTGCCGGGGTTGTTGATTTCTTTAGAGAAATAAATAGAGTAAGAAAATTTGTCACCTCGTACATTGGTGCTCAAGCAAAATTTAATTTTTCAGATATTATAGGTACTAGTCCTAAGTTGAAAGAAGCCATTAGAATTTCTAAAATTGCCGCAAAATCTAATTCCAATGTTCTTATTTTGGGAGAAACTGGGACAGGGAAAGAAATGTTTGCCCAAGCCATCCACTATGAGGGGTTAAGAAAAAAAGAACCCTTTATGGTGATAAACTGTGGGGCAATACCCAGAGAACTTGCTGAAAGTGAACTCTTCGGATATGAACCAGGAACTTTTACCGGAGCAGATAAACGAGGAAGACCTGGAAAATTTGAACTTGCCAATGGTGGCACTATTTTCCTTGATGAAATCGGTGAATTTCCCCTGGGACTTCAGGTAAAACTTTTAAGAATTCTTCAGGAAAGAAATATTACCCGAATTGGAGGTATAAAATCAATAGCGGTAAATATTAGGATAATCGCTGCCTCCAATAAAGATTTATCAAAGGAAGTAGATAATGGAAACTTTAGAAAGGACTTATTCCACAGGCTAAATGTAATACAAATTAATCCTCCCCCTCTAAAGGAAAGAACTGAAGATATTCCAATTTTAGTGAATTACTTTGTAGAAAAACTTTCTAAAAAATTACATAAAAATATAAAAAAGATAGATGATTCATTCATTAAACCTTTAACTACTCATAATTTTCCGGGAAATATTCGAGAACTGGAAAACATCATCGAAAGAGCATTAAATATTTGCGAAAATAATGAATTAAATTTCTCTTGTCTCCCCAGTGAAATAATAAAAAACAATCCTTCCTTTAAATTGATGGATGAAATAAAAAGAGAATCCTTAATTCAGGCTCTCCAAGACGCAAAATGGAATATTTCAAAAACAGCAAAAATACTGGGAATCTCAAGGCCTACAGTTTATCACCATATAAACAAGTGGAATATTCAAAAAAAATTCTAAAATGTCCCCTTTCATACAATATTCTTTTAATTAATAATCCCTTTTAGTGTAAATAGATTTTACATATTAGTTTAAAAATATTTTACAACTTTACACTTTTAGATTTAACCTTCTCTAAAATTCCTTACGAAATAAAGCTTTCTGAATTAATCAATCTTGGCATGAAATTTGCTTCTTTTTATTTTAAAGGAAATAATAATGTAAATCTGTGGGGGTATTTATCTTTGGCTTATTCAAAAATTTTTTTACTAAATCTTTATAAAACAATGGTAAG
>Ga0154857_1056_pt1 | contig 12362 bp, 11 predicted proteins | sample Rifle2008BG19ft_FD_105829 | JGI IMG/M metagenome (GOLD analysis project Ga0154857, IMG submission 105829) | Candidatus Atribacteria bacterium RBG_19FT_COMBO_35_14
TATTTACCATAATAAATTTTAATCTTTTTTTAATATCATTAGGTAAATCTTCTAAATTCTTAAAATTATCTTTAGGGATTATAATAGTTGTAATACCAGATTGATAAGCGGCAAGTATTTTTTCCTTTAAACCTCCTACTGCTAAAACTTTGCCTCGCAGGGTAATTTCGCCGGTCATAGCTACATCTTTTCGAATCGGAATATCGGTAAGTGAAGAAATCAAAGAAGCAGCCATCGTTACACCGGCAGACGGACCATCCTTAGGGACCGCTCCTTCTGGAATATGAACATGGATATCACAATTTTCGTAAAACTTACTATCTATCTTAAATTTTGCTGCTCGAGAACGAGCATAGGTTAAGGCAGCTTTTCCTGATTCTTGCATAACATCTCCCAGTTGTCCGGTAAGGGTTAGTTTACCTTTTCCAGGCATTACTATAGTTTCCACTGATAATACTTCTCCGCCGATTTCAGTCCAGGCTAAACCTGTTGCCATACCCACGGTATCTTCTTGTCCAATTTTATCAATTTTATATTTAGGTATTCCCAAATAACTTTCCAGGTTTTTTAATGTGATCCTAACTCTTTTATTCTTATTCTTATTCTTTTTAAAATAAGCTATTTTTAAAGCAACCTTTCTGCAGATAGAGGATATTTCTTTTTCTAAGCTCCTTACTCCCGCTTCGTGAGTATATTCCTGGATTATTTTTTTCATAGCCATTTCTGATATTTCTATATCATCTTTTTTAAAGCCATGACTATTCAATCGTTTAGGAAATAAAAATAACCGGGCAATTTGTAGTTTTTCATATTCAGTATAACCAGGAATGCTAATTATTTCCATCCTGTCTCTTAAGGAATAAGGTATTTCATCTTCATTGTTAGCTGTGGTGATAAACATTACTTCAGAAAGATCAAAGGGAACTTCTAAATAATGGTCTCTAAAAGTATTGTTTTGCTCAGGATCCAATACTTCTAAAAGAGCAGAAGCCGGGTCTCCTCTAAAATCCTCATTCATTTTATCAATTTCATCCAACAAGAAAACAGGATTCTTAGATTTTACGCTAACTATACCTTGAACAATTCTTCCCGGCATAGAACCTATATAAGTTTTTCTGTGTCCGCGTATATCTGCTTCATCTCGTATGCCTCCCAGGGAAGCTCGTATAAATTTTCTACCCATTGCCCGGGCTATTGATTTCGCCAATGATGTCTTGCCGACTCCCGGAGGCCCTATTAAACACAGAATTGTCCCCAACTGTTTAGTGCTCATTTTTTTCACTGCTAAATACTCTAAGATTCTTTCTTTAATATCTAATAAACCATAATGGTCTTCATCTAAAACATTTTTTACTAATTCTATATCTAATTTATCTACAGTAACTTCGTTCCAGGGAAGGGATATGATCCATTCCAAGTAACTTATTATTACCCCGCTCTCGGCAGATAAAAATGGCATTTTTTCTAAACGATTTGTTTCTTTGATGCACTTCTCTTCCACTTCCTGATTAAGTTTTAGAGAAAATATTTTCTCTTTGAATTCATCAGCTTCTGAAATGTTTTCTTCATTATCTCCTAATTCTTTTTGTATTTCTTTTAATTGCTCTTTTAGATAATAATCTTTTTGGTAATTTTCTAAATTTACTTCTACTCTTTCTTGTATCTTTTTTTCTAATTCTAAAATATTTATCTCTTTTTTTAATATAACAATTAATTTCTCCAGTCTCTCCAAAGGATTAACTATTTCCAATAAATTTTGTTTTTCTGTTATCTTTAAAACTAAATTTGAAGCAATTACATCGGCCAATTTATCTGGTTTTTCAATATTATTTATGGATAGCATCATTTCCGAAGGTAATTTACTGTTTAATTTTAGATATTGTTCGAATCTATTGATTGCCAATCTCATCAAGGCCTCTATTTTTAAATTTTTACCGTTTTTAACTTTAATTTTTTCTACTTCTACCTTAAGAAAATTATTAAATCCTTCTGTATTTTTAATTTTTGCTCTACCGAGTCCTTCCACTAATATTTTTATGGTATCGTCGGGTAGTTTGTAAATTTGTATTATCTTGGCAATTGTTCCGATAGAATATATATCTTCTGCTTTTGGTTTTTCTACCTCTGGGTCTATCTGAGTTGCGATAAATATCAGGCTTTTTAAATTTATTGCTTCTTCTAAAGCATTTATAGACTGTTCTCTCCCAACAAAAAGAGGAATAATCATACTGGGAAAAACAACTAATTCTCTTAGTGGTAATAAAGGTAGTATATTTTTGTCTATACTTCTTATGTTTTTATTATTCATGCTGTTTCTTTTCTTAAACCCTTTCCATATCTTTCTATTTCGGGCATCTGTTTCTTTTTCACAACTTCTTCGGTAATAGTGCATTTTTCAATATTTTTTTCCGAGGGTATCTGGTACATTATATCTAATATTGAATCTTCCATAATTGAACGCAAACCCCTTGCCCCAATTTTTCTTTTTATACTTGCTTCCACAATAGCCTCTAAAGCTCCGGGGGTAATATTAAGTTTCACACCTTCCAATTCAAATATCTTTTTATATTGTTTTACTATGGCATTTTTCGGCTGGGTCAATATTTTTATTAATGCGTCTTTATTCAAAGTTTCTAACGTAGATATTATATGCAATCTCCCAACTAATTCGGGAATTAAGCCATACTTTATCAAATCTTCCGGTAAAACATTTTCCATTAATTTATAATTTCTTTCTGTATTATCTTTCTTTTTTATATCTGCTTTGAATCCAATAGTATTTTTACCTATTCGGTAATTTATTATATTTTCTAATCCCTCAAAAGTTCCCCCACAAATAAACAGTATTTCCGTGGTATCTATCTGAATATTCTTTTCTTGCGGGTGCTTTCTCCCTCCGTAAGGCGGTACGCTTGCAACCGTACCTTCTATAATTTTTAAAAGAGCCTGCTGTACTCCTTCTCCTGACACATCTCTGGTTATAGATGGGTTTTCTGATTTACGTGCTATTTTATCAATCTCATCTATATAGATTATTCCTTTTTGAGTTAAATTTATATCATTATTGGCAACTCTCAGTAAATTTAATAGAATATTTTCTACGTCATCGCCTACATATCCCGCCTCAGTTAAAGTTGTAGCATCAGCAATAACAAATGGAACATTTAGTTTTTTTGCTAAAGTCTTGGCTAACAAGGTCTTTCCACATCCAGTAGGACCCATTAACAGAATATTGCTCTTTTCTAATTCTATCTCTTCCTTTGCCTTATCTATTTTTTTATCTTCTTTATTTAATCTATCATTACTATTACTTTCGATTCGTTTGTAGTGGTTGTATACAGCAACCGATAGTATTTTTTTTGCCTTTTCTTGTTCTACTATATATTCATCTAAAAAACTTTTAATTTCTTTAGGAGAGGGGACATTTATTAAATCAAACGGCCTGTCTTCTTTCTTTCTTCTATCTAATATAATATCATTGCAAACTTTAATACATTCATCACATATACAGACACCTGGACCTGCAACTATTTTATATGCTTCATCCTGGGTTTTGCCGCAAAACGAACAATTCACTATTTTTCAACTCCTTCTCGTATATAGTATATCGTATATCGTATATCGTATTATGCTAAAGCTTTTTGATTAAACTTGAAATCATTTTACCAATATGATCTAATTTTTCAACCAGTTTTACTTCTTCATTTTCATCTATATATTTTAACTCTTTTGCGATAATTATTTGCGTTTCTAACTCAGCACAACTTCCTAAAGTGATAAACAAAAATTGTTTATACTCTTTGTTGTGAAACCTTTTAAATCCTTCGGCAATGTTAGAAGGTATGGAAATTGCAGAACGTCTTAATTGTGAAGTTAAGCTGAACAATTCTTCCTTGGGAAAATTCTTAGTTGAAATATAGATATCACTAACAATCTCTATTCCCTTTTGCCAAATTCTTAAATCTTTAAAGCTTTTAATTTTTTCTTCCATTTTTCTCCAATTCGACATACGGCATATTATTTATTTTTTTTAATTGTATCTCTATCTTAATACTATATACGATATACGATATACGATATACTATATACTATTTTATCGCTTCTTCTCGACTTTTAATTACTTCATCAACCAATCCGTATTCTTTAGATTCTTGAGCAGTCATATAGTAATCTCTATCAGTATCTTTTTCAATTTTATCAAGTTTTTGTCCGGTATGGTGAGTTAATATTTTATTTAGAGTATCTTTAATTCTTTTAAGCTCTCGAGCCTGTATCTCTATATCTGTGACCTGTCCCTGTGCTCCTCCTAAAGGCTGATGCACCATGATCCTTGAATTAGGTAAAGCAAATCTCTTCCCTTTTGCACCTGACGCTAAAATTAAAGCGGCGCCGCTTGCAGCCATACCTATACAAATGGTCGAAACATCAGATCTTATATATTGGATGGTATCATATATAGCAATAGTAGAACTTACAGAACCACCAGGACTATTAATATAAATATAAATGTCTTTGTCAGGATCGGCAGCTTCTAAAAATAATAACTGTGCGATTACAATATTAGCTGTTATATCATCTATTTCTGTTCCTAAAAATATTATTCTATCTTTTAGCAGCCGAGAATAAATATCGTAAGATCTCTCCCCTCGAGGAGTTTGTTCAACGACAATAGGCACTAAAGTCATTTGGATGTTGCCTCCTTTTGCAAATTTACTTTTTTGTCTAAAAAATCAATTATTTTTTCTCTTTTTATACTTTCTTTCAAGCCATCTAAATTATTATTTTTTTTAAAGGTTGCCTCTACTTTCAAAGCATCTTGTTTTAGCTCTTTAGCAATTGTTTCAATTTTATCCATAACCTCTTTTTCAGAAACCTGAATATTCTCTACTTGACTAATTTTATCTAACACTAGTTCTTGCTTTATTCTTTTTTCAGCGGCAATTTCGTATTCTTTTTTGACTTTTTCTTCATCAGTTTTAATACTCTCATAATAGTCCTGTAAAGATAAATCTTTAGATTTTAAATCATCTTCCAAAGATTTCATCATATATTCTAATTCTCTTTCAATTAATATTTTTGGTACTTTTGTTTCACAAATATCTGTTACTTTTTCTAATAATTCATGCTCATAATTATTTTTGTTAACCATTTCCATTTGCTTCGATAATTTACCCTTAATACCTTCTCTAAAATCATCTAAATTTTCATAATCACCCACTGTTTTGACAAAATCTGCATTTAATTCGGGCAGCTCTTTTTCTTTTATTTCAATAATTTTAACTTTATAGGTAATTTCTTTGCCTGCTATCTTTTCATCCTTAATATCCTTGGAAATTAAAATCTTTATCTCTTTTTCATCTCCTGCCGAACAGTCTATAAGTTCCTTATTAAATTCAGGTGGAATATTTTTTCCTAATTGAATAATCTGTTTTTCAGCCTTACTTCCCTCTACTATTTTTCCCTCAATGTATCCTATGGTATCAACTACCAGAAAATCGCCTTCTTTTGCTTGGCGGTCTTTAACTATTTTTAATTTAGCTAAATTTTCCTGAATTCTTCTTATCTCATTGTTTACATCAGTATTCGTTACTTTTACATCTTCTTTTTGGATACTAATTTTATCAAAAGAACCCAGTTTTACTTCCGGCCTTACCTGAACGATTGCCTCAAAAATTAATGGTTTATCTTCTTCTATTTGAATTACCTTAATTTCCGGTTGATTTATGGTTTGGATATTATTTTTATTTATAACTTCGAGATAACATTCCGGAATTAATTTATCGGCAGTTTTATCATAAAAATATTCCTTCCCTAAATGCAGGTTCAAGATATTTTTTGGTACTCTGCCCTTTCGGAATCCTGGTATTTTTATTTGATAAGACACTTCATTGTATACCTTATCTAAATTACTATTTACTTCTAACTTATCCGTTTCGATCTTAAGTTTTACTTCATTTTCATTTTGCTTTTCAATTTCTACTTTTACCATTACTTTAAAACCTCCGCCAATTCAATTGTATTATAATTCTTTTTTCCGTAAATCCTAATTAGTATTTCGTATCTCGTGAATCGTATCTCGTTAAGAGAACAGAAATCAGAAGATATATTAAAAGTTTTGAATTTTAAATTATGGTTTTGCGCTTTTCGCTTTAAGCTTTTAATTGTAAACTGATAATTAAAAACTGAAAACTTGTATTTAACACTAACGACTATTCACTATTCACTAACGACTATTCACTATTCACTAACGACTATTCACTATTCACTAACGACTAATTAAGTTCTTATACTATAATTGCAACAAAGCCGCAAATAATTTTGCGGCTGTTTTCCACCTACTTTAACTAAATTTTAAAAATATCATAAATTAGAATAATAATATTATTTTACCTTATTTTATGGTGCGAAGGGCGGGAGTCGAACCCGCATGGAATTACCCACTGGATCCTAAATCCAGCGTGTCTACCAGTTCCACCACCCTCGCATTTTTATTTTTTTTTGGTGGGCCGTACAGGACTCGGACCTGTGACACCCGGATTAAAAGTCAGGTGCTCTACCAACTGAGCTAACGGCCCACACATTAAAAAATATTAAATGCTTATATATATTACTATATTTTTTATTTAAATGCCACTATTATATTTGGCGCGCTCGGAGGGACTTGAACCCCCAACCATCGGATCCGAAGTCCGCAGCTCTATCCAATTGGGCTACGAGCGCATATCGATAGACTGGGGTGAGCGAGGGGATTTGAACCCCCGACCTCTGGAGCCACAATCCAGGGCTCTAACCAGTCTGAGCTACGCCCACCATATTTTATTTCAAATGGCGCGCCTGGAGGGAATCGAACCCCCAACCTACGGATTAGAAGTCCGTTGCTCTATCCTATTGAGCCACAGGCGCGAGATATTACATTGGAGCGGGAAACGGGTCTCGAACCCGCGACAACTAGCTTGGAAGGCTAGTGCTCTACCAACTGAGCTATTCCCGCAAGGTCGGGGCGAGAGGATTTGAACCTCCGACCCCCTGCTCCCAAAGCAGGTGCGCTGCCAAACTGCGCTACGCCCCGAAACAAAAGTTATTATATAGGAATTATTTATATAAGTCAATTACAAAATGCAGTAAAAAATAACAGTATCGAGTATCAAGTATATAGTATCGAGTCAAGAAAGAAAAAGAAAAGATAAATTCAAGATACTAAAGACAGTATCAAGAAAACAATTAAGACAAAGAACGCTTTATATAAATTTGGATTATAATTTATTTGTTAATTTTACTGTCATTCGACCAATATATTTTATTTTTTCAATCATTCTTTTCTTTCTTTTTTCTTCTCTCTTTGCTCGATACTCGATACTGGATACTCAATACGAATTACTATTCGCTACCAGCTAATTCATTTATTATATTAACTATTTTTCTCATAGCTTTCCCCCTATGGCTTATTTGGTTCTTAATCTTATATCCTAATTCTGCAAAAGTTTTGTTATATTCCGGAACCAAAAAAATGGGGTCATAACCAAATCCATGCTCACCTTTTGGCTTAAACTCAATACTACCCTTACATTCCTCCTTAACCGAATATATTTTCCCATCCGGAAAAACAAGCATTGCCGCACAAACAAATTTTGCCTTTCTTTTATTTGGCAGAACATTTTCCAACAATTTAAGTACTTTGTTTATGCGTTCTTCATCACTACTTCCCCATCTTGAAGAATATAATCCCGGCTTTCCTTTTAAATAATCAATCTCTAATCCTGAATCATCTGCTAAACATATTTTGCCAGAATACTCTGAAATCTTGCTGGCTTTTTTAAAAGCATTTTCTTGATATGTTTTGCCATCTTCCACTATTTTTGGAAGATGAGGAAAATCTTTCATAGTTAATATTTTTATTTCAGGACTATCTAAAATATCTTTTATTTCCTTGACTTTGCCTAAATTATTGGTGGCAATAAGTATCTCTAACATATTTCCCCCACTATGTTTTTTTCTTCTTCGATTATCTGTTTTATTCCTGTCTCTGCCAATTTAATCAATTCCTGTAAATTCATTTTAGAAAAAGGCTTACCTTCAGCCGTTCCTTGAATTTCTATTATCTCTCCTTTTGCAGTCATTACCATGTTTAGGTCGACTTGAGCATGAGAGTCTTCTTCAAAATTTAAGTCTAATAACATTTCCCCGTCAACTATTCCCGCGCTAATTGCCCCTATATAATCTTTTATGGGCATAACATCTAATTGCCCTTCAGCCATCAGATAATTTAAAGCATCAAATAGAGCAATAAAAGAACCAATAATAGCGGAGACTCTGGTTCCACCATCGGCTTGAACTACATCACAGTCTATCCAAATAGTTCTCTCTCCTAATTCCATCATATCTACTACTGATCTTAAAGATCTCCCTATTAATCTTTGAATTTCAGAAGACCTTCCACTTATTTTACCTTTAACCGAATCCCTGATATTTCTAATTTGATTTGCTCGGGGAATCATAGAGTATTCAGCTGAAATCCAACCACTCTTTTTTCCTCTTAAAAATAAAGGAACTTTGTCTTCAACCGAAGCGGTACATATTATTTTAGTACTCCCCATTTCCATGAGGGTAGATCCTTCTGCATATTTTATGTAATTTCTGGTAATCCTCATTGGTCGTATTTCATTATATTTTCGATTGTTTGATCTAAACATTTCCCCTCCTCAATTCAGTCGATAGTGAATAGTCGTTAGTCGTTAGCTTTAAAGGCAACGCACAAGATATAACTATATACTATTCACTATTCACTAACGACTATTTTCATCTTTTTCTGGTGAGTAAATAATCAGCTAAACTTCTTAATGTTACGGTTTTATGATTAAATATTTTTAAAGAATCTTTTGCTTCCTTAATCAATCTTTCAGATTCGCTCTTAGACTCTTTTATCCCATATTTATTGGCATAATTAGGTTTTTTCATATCCCTTTGATCTTGCATGATATCGAGCATATCGTCAACAATTTGAAAAGCTAATCCTATATTTTCACCATATTTGGTTAAAGCTTCAAGCTGTACTTGGTTTGCCCCGGATAATATTGCACCTGCCCTAATAGAAAGACAGATTAAAGCGGCAGTTTTTTTCATATATAGATTAGTTAGATCTTCTTTTTTGATATCTTCGTTTTTTAAATTTATATCTTCTACCTGCCCTCCTAACATATTTTCAGTTCCAATGTAAAAAGATATTTCTTTTATTAATTTTAAAATCGAATGTTTTTTTATTTCTTTCAATTCAGAATTTTTGATTATTAAATCAAATCCGTAAACTAAAAGGGCATCCCCCGCTAATAAAGCTACGGCCTCTCCAAATACTTTATGATTACTTGGTTTCCCCCGTCTAAAGTCATCATTATCCATACAAGGGAGATCATCATGGATTAATGAAAAAGTATGAATTAATTCAATTCCACAAGCGGCCTTAATTACATTTTTAGCATCCATTCCAAACAATTCAGCGGCTGCAAAAGTTAAAATTGGCCTAATTCTCTTCCCTCCGCCAAAAACACTATAGCGCATCGCTTTATGAATCATTGAAGGTGATTTTTCTTCCGGCGGCAAATATTCATCTAAAGCCTTATCTATGATATTTTTTCTATTTTCCAGATATTTCTTAAAATTCATTAATGGCATCTTCTCCTTCTTTTTCAGAAAAAGGTTTGGTAGAATATTTTTCTTCACTCTCAATTACCAATTGTTCTATCTTCTTTTTAGTTTTATTCAGTTTTTCCAAACATATTTTCGATATATTCATTCCTTCTTCATAGATCATTACTGACTCATCTAAGGTTAATTCGCCTTCCTCCAATCTTTGAACAATATTTTCTAACTTTCTTAAATATTCTTCAAAAGGAATATCTTCTATTTTTTTCTTGGTTTTCAATTTGAAACAACCTCCTTTTTTTCTACTTTACTCAATATCTTCCCATCACTTATGATAACTTCCATTTTTGCACCAACTTCTATTTGTTCCAACCTTTTAATAATCTCCTTGCCAGGTATTTTTCTACAGATGCTATATCCTCTTTCAATTATCGCCCAAGGATTTAAAGAGCCCAGTCTTTGGGAATCTTTTTTTATTCTTTCTTCGTATAATTCTACCCGGTGTTTAATCCTTGAATTTAAACGAGCACTAAATTCATCGATATATTGGTAATATTGATTAATTTTGTTTTCCGGCCCCTGATATTTCAGGCTGCTACTCAGGGAATTTAAATTTTCCGTTTTTAGCTCAAGGTTTCTTTTAACTGCCCTGCTTATTTTGCTTTTTAATAAACTTAAGTTATTTATCAGATTATTTTTATCCGGTATAGTCATTTCAGCTGCGGCAGAGGGAGTGGGAGAACGTAAGTCAGCCACAAAATCTGAAATAGTAAAATCTGTTTCGTGGCCTACTGCTGAAACTATAGGAATCTTAGAGTTGTAGATACTGCGAGCTAAAATTTCTTCATTAAAAGCCCACAATTCTTCCAATGAACCTCCCCCTCGGCAAATTATAATAAAATCCAAATCTTTAAAATATTTATTTAAAAAATCTATCTTTTTAGCCATCTCCTTAGCGGCAAAGGTCCCTTGTACCAGGGAAGGAACAACTAAGATTGAAAGATTGGGAAATCTTCTCAATGAGATAGTTATGACGTCCCTAATTGCTGCGCCGGTAGGGGAAGTTATCACGGCAATATTATGCGGAATGAACGGTAATTTCTTTTTTATTTCCTCTGAAAAAAGCCCTTCATCTTTCAGCTTTTCTTTCAATCTCTCAAAAGCTAAATAAAGTTCACCCTTCCCAGCTTCTATTATTTCCCTTACGTACAGCTGATATTCTCCCCTTTTTTCATAAACACTAACATCTCCTCGCACCTTAACTTTCATTCCATCTCCTGGCGTAAACCGTAAATTACAATTGTTTCCTCTAAACATGACACATTTAATTTGGCTTTCCTTATCTTTGAGCACAAAATACATATGTCCTGAAGAATGCAGCTTAAAATTGGATATCTCTCCCAATATCCATATATCCTGCAGATTGAAATCATTTTCAAAAAGCTTTTTTATATATTTATTAAGCTTGGAAACTGTATATATTTTTGATTCTGTATAATTAATCATAATCCTTTAATCTATTTTCTTTAATACTTTGTCATTCTTATCAATTTTCCCTAAAACTCCGTTTACAAAACTAAAAGAACTTTTTGTACCGTATTTTTTAGCTAATTCAACTGCTTCGTTAATGGAAACGCTTTTGGGTATATTGTCTAAATATAATATTTCGTAAATCGCTATCCGAAGAATATTTCTATCAATATTAGTAATTCTTTCCAGAGACCAATTGTTAGCATAATTACTAACGGACTTATCTATTTCAGATAAATTACTCAATACTCCTTTAACCAATATTAGAGAAAATTCTTTTACTTCATCTGAAAATGTAAATTCACCATTTTCAAAAGCGTATTTCAGTGCTTCTTCCATATTCGTGCTGACTAAGTCAATTTGAAACAAGGATTTTAAGGCCATTTCTCGGGATAATCTTCGTCCACCCATTATTCTCCTTATGGGGTCAGGTCTCAGCATTTGTGTCAAATGTTGAGACCTGACCCCATTTGCATTTGTTAAAAAACTTTTACAAATAAATTGGAAGCAATTAAATCTTTCCTGCTTTGTGTCTTCTTGGGAAACTGTATCCCCTGAACATGAACATTTATTTCATTAATATCTGTCCCTAATTTTTCCCTTAAACTTTCTTTGACCCTACTCTGAATATCCCAGGCTATATCTGGTATTCTTACTCCATATTTTATGACAATATATATATTTATCAAAGGTTTATTATCTTTGATCTCTACTTTTATAGTACGGGAAGTTTCCTCTATTCCATTTTCGCTTGTATCTCCCATTAAAATATCGGTTATTTCTTTTATAATTGTCTTTTTGCTCCCGACCACACCTTTAACATCAGCCAAATTTAAACTAACAATATACCCGATTGTTTCTCCGGTAACATTTATTTCCCCTAACTCAGTTTTAATAGTTTGCATTGATTTATCCCACCCCTATTTCGTATTTCGTATACAAACAACGTTTATTGCATATAGTAAGTTATTTATCAAGCTAAAAACTTAAAGCGCAAAGCGCAAAACCATAATTTAAAATTCAAAACTTATTTTTCCCCTTAAGAGTTAATATGCTTGAACCTAATTCCATTTTATAAATTACCCTTCCATATCTAGTAGATCGTTTCTTTAATAATATTACAATGATTGGTCATTGCGAGCGATAGCGAAGCAATCTCGTTAATTGAATCTGTCATTGCGAGGCGAAGCCGTGGC
>Ga0154857_1020_pt1 | contig 12347 bp, 13 predicted proteins | sample Rifle2008BG19ft_FD_105829 | JGI IMG/M metagenome (GOLD analysis project Ga0154857, IMG submission 105829) | Candidatus Atribacteria bacterium RBG_19FT_COMBO_35_14
AGCAGAAATTTACCCAGCTTTTTCACAAAATCGCGCAAACTATTTAATATTTTTGTGGCTTTATTATTTCCTTGTCATTCCCGCGGAAGCGGGAATCCAGAAAAAACAAAGAGATATAGATTCCTGCTTTCGCAGGAATGACAAAAAAGAGGCAAAATCTATTTCTCTGTTTTTTAAATATATAGATTCTATAAAAGTATGGGAATGGGAATACAATAGATTGAAGAGTTATGAGTTTTATAATATAAATCTGTTATTTAGATTGTAGGAATTGAAAATGAAAGAAATAGTGATAATAAGCGGTAAAGGCGGAACAGGTAAGACAGTTATTACTGCAAGTTTTGCAGTTTTAGCCAAAGAAAAAGTCATGGGAGATTGCGATGTAGATGCTTCCAATCTTTATCTTTTACTTCATCCTGAAATAAAAGAAAAACATGATTTTTATGCCGGATTAATCCCCATTATAGATTTAGAAAAATGCACTAATTGCGGTCGATGTCAGGAAGTCTGCCGTTTTGAAGCTATTAAAACAATTAAAGATCAGACCGTAATTGACCTTATATCTTGCGAAGGATGCGGCTTATGTGCTTTGGTTTGTCCGTTGCAGGCAATTCAGATGAAAGAAAATCTTTGTGGAGAATGGTATATTTCTGAGACTAAATATGGACCTTTAGTGTATGCTCGATTGGGGATCGCGGAAGAAAATTCAGGAAAATTGGTTACTTTAGTACGCCAGAATGCGCAAACAATTGCTAAAAAAAATAATCTGGAATTAATAATTGTAGATGGTCCTCCGGGAATCGGTTGTCCTCTTATAGCTACTCTCAGCGGAGCTAATTTAGCTGTAGTGGTGACCGAACCAACCCTCTCTGGAATACATGATTTGGAAAGAGTAGTAAAAGTAGCCCAACATTTTGGGGTGAAAACGGTAGTTATAATAAATAAGTTTGATATTAATTTAGAGAATTCATCTAAAATCGAAGACTGGTGCCGAAAAGATAATATACCGATAATAGGTAAAATTCATTTTAATAATATAATAACTGAAGCTTTGGTAAAAGGAGTGCCGGTAGTTGAATATAGTGATAATACAGTAACTAAAGAGATAAAGGATATATGGCAGAAATTAGATGGTTTTACTATTTAAGATAAAGGAGATGTTATGCTTACTTTTGGACCGGTCCCTTCCAGGCGTTTAGGCCGTAGTTTAGGCATAAATAATATTCCCCCAAAAATATGTACTTACTCTTGCATCTATTGCCAGTTAGGGAAAACTTCTAAAATGAAAATACAACCCCAGATTTTTTATTTACCTTCTGAAATTTTTATAGAAGTACAGGATAAGGTAAAAAAAAGTAAAGAAAAAGGAGAACCTATTGATTATCTTACTTTTGTACCTGATGGAGAACCCACCTTAGATATTAATTTAGGTCAGGAGATTAAATTAATCAAATCTTTAGGGATTAAAATAGCCGTTATTAGTAATAGCTCTCTTATAGATCAAAAACAAGTAAGAGAGAATTTAATGGAAGCAGATTTGATTTCTTTTAAAATAGATTCTGTTGAAGAAGAGATTTGGCGTAAAGTGGATCGACCTCATAGAAATCTATCCTTAAAAGATATTCTAAACTCTATGTTAAAATTTAAGGAAAATTTTAAAGGAGAAATAATTACAGAGACGATGTTAGTTAAAGATATTAATGATAATAGCCAGCATATAGAAAGGGTGGCTGATTTTTTAGCTAAACTCAAACCGAGCCTGTCTTATTTATCCCTCCCTATCCGGCCTCCTGCAGATAGTTGGGTACAGTCTCCTTCAGAGGGAGTTGTAAACCAGAGTTACCATGTTTTTAAAGAAAAGGTTGATCAGGTGGAATGTCTTATTGGCTATGAAGGCAATGCCTTTGCCTTTACCGGTGAAGTAGAAGAAGATATTTTGAGTATTACCTCAGTACATCCTATGAGAGAGGATGCCTTGAAAGATTTTTTGGGAAGGGCTAATTCTGATTGGTCGGTTATAGACCGATTAATTAAACAAGGCAAATTAGTAGAATCAGAATATGAAGGACATAAATTCTATATCAGAAAATTTAATAAAAAAAGGTAAGAAGAAAGGGGAAAGAATGGCAAAAAATATCGATAATCCGGAAAAGAAAACAGAAAACAATCTCGATGAAAAACTAAAAAACAATATGTCTAAAATAAAACATAAAATTTTAGTACTTTCCAATAAAGGGGGAGTAGGTAAAAGTTCAGTAGCAATCAATTTAGCCTGCGCTTTAAGCGGAAAAACCTTTAAAGTAGGGATATTAGATGTTGATCTACATGGGCCCTCGGTGGCTAAAATGCTGGGTTTTGAAGGTAAAAAATTACAGGGGAACTCGGAAGGAATAATTCCTATGAGTATTTCGCCTAATTTAACAGCTGTTTCTATGGCTTCTTTAATTGAGAATTCTGATTCCCCTCTTATTTGGAGAGGTCCTTTAAAGGCGATAGCTATAAAACAATTTTTAGGTGAAGTAGAATGGGGTAATTTAGATTATCTTATAGTTGATTCTCCTCCCGGAACCGGTGATGAGCCTTTATCTATTTGTCAGCTTATTCCTGAATTAGAGGGAGGAGTTATTGTTACTACACCCCAAGAGGTAGCTTTATTAGATTCTCGCAAATGTGTAAATTTTTTAAGAAAACTTAAGATACCTATTTTAGGTATCATAGAAAATATGAGTGGGCTAAAATGTCCCCATTGTGGAGAAAATATTGATTTGTTTAAATCAGGTGGAGGAGAGAAAGCAGCAAAAGAATTTAATTTACCATTTTTAGGTAAAATTCCCATCGAAATAAATATGGTAAACTCTACGGATGAGGGCAAACCATATATTTTTCAATATAAGGATTCGGAGACTGCACAAGCTTTTAATCAAGTAGTAGAATTAATTCTTGCTCAAATGAAATAGCTAAACCTTACAATATTATTGTGGGTTAGCTTTCGTAAAACAAAGGAGAAATACAATGAAAATTGGGATTATCTTAACAACAAAGGAATATGAAAAAGCTTGGAACGCTTTTCGATTCGCCACAACAGCAAAAAAGAATAGCCATCAAGTTAAAATGTTTTTAATGGGAGAAGCTGTTGAATGTGAAGGATTGAAACATGAAAAATTTAATGTAGATGAACAATTAAATATTTATTTAAAAGAAGGTGGAGAAATTCTTGCTTGTGGAATATGTCTTAAGTCAAGAAATTTAAGCAGTACTGAAGCATGTCCGCTATCAACTATGGTTGATTGTGTAAAAATGGTTGAATGGGCAGAAAAAGTTATAACATTTTAATATCCAGCGGCAGTGTCTGTGCTATTTTAATTTATTGTTGCTCTTACCCTTCGTACACAATATAAATATAGCATAGCCGTTTTGTTGCTGGTGCTCTTTTTTCTAACAACTTAGTACTGTAGCACTGCCGTGATGAGATAAAATTTGGGGTATAGAAAATGTATAAAAATGAGAGAAATAAATTATGTATTATACCTATGCAATAACTGGATTAATATTATTAATTTCTTTTATTATAAATAAAGAGAAAACGATCAAAGCGATTAAGATTGCTACTGTAAAATTTAAAAAAATATTCCCCACTTTTATCACTATGCTTATATTTATTTCGATTATCCTTTTTCTTTTTCCTGATGAAGTAATTTTAAATTATATGGGGAATAATAGTAAATTTATTAGTGTTTTATTGGCTTCTTTTTTGGGATCGATAACTTTAATGCCTGGTTTTGTAGCTTTTCCTTTATGCGGTATTTTATTGACTAAGGGAGTACCTTATATGGTTCTATCAGCTTTTACCACAACCTTAATGATGGTAGGAATCATAACCTTTCCCATAGAAAAAGAATATTTTGGGGTAAAAGTAACTATAATAAGGAATATAATCAGCTTTTTTATAGCTCTTATTGTGGCGGTGATAACTGGTATTTTTTTTGGGGAGATTTTTTGATGAAACGAAATACCAAAATTAAAATAGCTTATATATCAGTTTATATTTTTTTCTTAATCATATCTTTTATGTTTGAATTTAATCCTGGAAAAGTAATCGGTTATAATTTCATTTCCTTTTTAGTATATATGCTTAAGATACTCCCTTGTGCTTTTATATTAATAGGTCTATTTGAAGTATGGGTAAAGAAAGAAGTAATTGAAAAATATTTAGGTGAAGAATCTGGCATTAAGGGGTATTCATTGGTTATACTGCTTGCTGGAACCATAGCCGGTGGACTATTAGTAGCGTTTCCAGTTACTTATTCTTTATATAATAAAGGAGCAAAGCTCAGTATTGTTTTTACCTATATAGGAGCTGCAGCAATTTATAGAATCCCTATGACTTTGTATGAAGCATCATTTATGGGAGTAAAATTTACTGCCATAAGGTTATTAATTTCTTTACCTTTAGTGATTATAACTTCAATATTATTAGGAGAATATTTAACTAAGAGAAATTATAAGATGGCAGAAGATAAGTAAATTAATTTGAATTTAAATTATTGAATATTTAACCGAAACCAGAGTTATCATAATTGGAGAAGTAGTAGCAACATCAATAGACCAAGAACTTTTTTTAAAAGGTTTTGCCAAACAAAAAGGACAATTAGATCCTTTTTTTATGTTCAGGGAGCTTATTTTGGATTAAGAAGATATGTGCACAAAAGGTAATGAATAATCTATTAGGAGTAAGTATAGATTAGATGAGAACTTATTTGGATTGTATTCCCTGTTTTTATAGGCAAGCTTTAGAAACAGCTAGACTTGCTGGGGCAAATGAGATCATACAAAAAAAGATTATAGATGAGCTTTCTAAATTAATACCTGATTTTCCATTAGAGGCGAGCCCTCCAGAGATGGGAAAAACTGTTTACGCTTTGGTAAGGGGAATAATTGGTGTGAAGGACCCCTTTAAAGAGATTAAAGAAAATAGTAATAAGTTAGCCCTAAGGCTTTACCCTGAATTAAAACAAGAAATAAACAATTCGGAGGATAGACTTTTAACTGCTGTAAAATTATCTATTGCCGGTAATGTTATTGACTATGGGGTGAAAAATTCTTTAAATGTGGAAGAAGAGATAAATAAAATTTTTAATAAGGATTTCAAAATCGATAATGAAAATAATAAAAATGTATTTAGATATCAAGAATTTAAGGAAATTTTATCTAAGGTTAAACATATAATTTATTTAGCTGATAATGCAGGAGAGGTTGTTTTTGATAGATTATTGATAGAGGAATTAACAGAAAAATTAGGGAAGAAGGTTATTTATGTAGTAAGAGATAAACCAATTATTAATGATGCTTTAATAGAAGATGCTTTATTTTGTGGAATAAATAGAACAGCAGAGGTTGTTTCGAGCGGCTCAGATGCACCAGGCACATTACTTAAATATTGTTCACCTGAATTTATTAGAATATACCAAAAGGCAGAATTAATTATTAGTAAAGGACAGGGAAATTACGAAGCTCTTTCAGAAGAAGATAAACTTATATTTTTTTTATTTAAAGCAAAATGTCCGGTAATAGCCGAGGATGTTGGTTGTAATGTAAGGGATATGGTTTTAGTAGATAGGTGAAATAAGTAGATAAAGGAGATTGGTTCTATTTTTGTCAAAAAAAAGTTTTGGCTCTTCAGATTGTAATTGCCTAACTCATTTATTTTATATAAAGAATAAGGAAAAAGCAGAAAGTATTTTAGAAGAAATAGGTTTTTCTGTTTATTATTCTTTTCAGAATTTATATTTTTAGTACATACAAAGGGATTAGCTTAGTAGCAACTTCAGCCAGGCCCAGCTCCAGTGTCCGCAAAACTACCATTCTTCCTCTGTAGTCATAAGGCATTTCTCTTACATCTTTAATTACTTTTTTCCCTCGGTCATTACTTAAATCCATTAGGAAATATCTCTCTCCATTATTTTCAACCACACTTAGCACACTCAACAAATCTGGAAAATGATAACCACCGCCATGAGGGGCTACATTGGCGTTTTTAAGTTTATTCATTAAACCAAGCTTTTTACCCCTTTTCGCAAAACCTAAATTTTCAATTTGCTCTTTGCTAAAAGAAGGTTTGCCATATATCAGATATGCCGGCAAATCTCCCCGTAAGGCCAGGGGTAAAATTTTATGATCTTTTATACTGTGACAACCCAAGAGCATAGTGTTTATATCGGCTAACCCCTGGTGAGTTTCATTGGAAATTATTTTAAAATCTCCAAACAATCTTTTGGCAAATTCAATTCTTCTCTTTTTGGAAAAATCTTCAACAAATTTATACTGTTCGTAATAATTGGTGGCTTTTTTCCCGGTTAGGAACCTAATTTTACCAAACGGGGTGTCTATTTTTTCGGCAATTTCCTCTAATTTTTTACTCCGATAATAGTACAGACCATAGCCTCTTTGATGATCATCTCTTAACTCATCACCTGCACCATGAACAATAAACATGTAAGGTGGAAAATCTTCAATTCCGGCGATATTCCTCACCTTAAATACATCTATAAAATGATTTCCCTTACCAAAATCCCAGATAACTTTTATCCCTTCAACCTTTATATCAGAAGTTTTTGCAGAAAGTTTGGTTATTTTAGCAATTAAGTTTTCTATTTCAGGAAGTTTTTCTAAACCACCTACCAGCATTCCACAAGCATTGGGTAAAACATCTAATATGCTTAATTCTAAAGCCCCATCTCCCCATTCAATTTTTCCCCCATAACCAAAACCATTGTTCCACCTTTCTACATTTCTAGTGATAGTGGCATCAGGAGTAGATATAAAGGTAGCATCAGGATTTAAACCGAGCTTTTCCTGGAGAAACTGAATTTTAGCGATTCCATAAGCCATATTAGCGAAACACAACTTGGTAGCACTATCATTAATTCCAGTCATAAAGAGATGTTCTTTGGCTCTACTTAAATGTTCTTCTTTTTTCATTGCATTTTCTCCTTTAAATACTTTTATATATTTTATACAAAATAATTATTTATGCATCCTTTAATTTGTTTAAAAATATTTATTGAAGTTTAAGATTGATATTCTTCTTTGGAAATAAAATGGCCGCCGGTAATTTCTTCCGATATCTTTCGGTAATTTCTATCGAATTCCAAATGCAAGTTAATTCGATTGGGACAAGAAGCTCCGATTAATTCTTTCTTTAATATATAAGCTGGTTCTTCCTCTTTATATGTGGGGGTAAGATCATTATATTTCCTGATAAGGGTTCTAAATTTTTCTCCACATCTATCACACTGGCTATAAATCCAGAGAAATCCCGAGGGATCTTCTTTTCTTTTGCCAAACAACTTTTTTAAAAAGCCAGAACTCATTCTACACCTCCTTAAAAATCTACAAATAAAAAGAAAAAACATTACTGACAAGTATGAATTCCCACTTGCAACTCTAATCTTGTATTTTGTATTTTCCTTGCACTTATTACCCGCACCTATGCGCTAAACGCTGTACGCTCCACGCTAGGTTTATAAATTTATTATAACATAATCTGAATTTAAATAAAATTAGAAAAATATTTAAAATATTTTTCTAAAAAAGAAGGAATTTTAAATTCTTTGTCGAATATAATGACAGCATTGTTTTTATAAATTTTATAGGTTTAAGGTGTAAAGTGGAAGAAAATATACCGGATAAGTTAGAGGCGTATTTAAGAGATTTGGAGGAACGTTATAAATATTATTATGAATTAGAGAGAGATAAAGAAATATCCGGCCTGAAGGTAGATATTTTTGCTCTATCTTCTACAGAACATTTTCGTCAAGTTTTAACAAAAAATATAAAGGTTGACCAGCATTATACCAAGGAGTATGCGATAGTTAAGGCAGAAAAAAGATTTGTAGATAAAAATGAAGTAGAAGAATTTTCTAAATATTTGAAATCATTAATTAATAAACCGTTTACTCCTTCGGTAAATATTATGTCGACTATTATAAATGGTGTATTGATTTCTACTTCTGGTTTTTCCGAAGAAGCGGTAAATTTTACTAAAAAGTTTAAATTTTCCAAATCTTTCTGGTTAGGTATTAAGGGATGGTGTGATATAAGACTTATTTTAGTTGATTTAAAGGAAGAAAAGTTATATTCTAATCAAAAGGGGGAAGAAGTACTTTCCGCTTATAAAATTAAATCTTCTTCTGGAGGTGATAAAACTTAAAATAAATATTTTAATGTTTTTATAAATATAAGCTTAAGTTGCTGGGACAGACAATAGAGTAAAAAATATTATTATAATTATCGTATATCAAAAAATATTTTATTAATTAAAGGAGGGATTATATTTAAATGAACCTTTTAACGATTTTATTAGTAGCTATCGCACTTTTTGCGATTGCCCTTAAAACTTACGGCGGCTATTTAGCCAGGCTTGTAGGATTAGATAATAAAAAAAAGACACCAGCTCATACTATGACAGATGGATTTGATTATGTTCCGGCAAAAATGCCGGTTCTGATGGGACATCATTTTGCATCCATTGCAGGAGGAGGACCCATTTTAGGGCCGATTCAAGCTTCCGTCTTTGGATGGCTTCCTTGCTTTTTATGGATTGTTTTGGGGAGCATCTTTATTGGTGGAGTACATGATTTTATGTCTCTTATTTCCTCGGTTAGACATGAAGGTAAGACAATGGGAGAAGTAATTGGAAAAAATGTAGGTAAAAACGCAAAAATATTATTTCTAATCTTTGTCTGGTTAGCTCTGGTTTTAGTAGTGGCAGTTTTTTCCATTTTAGTGGCTAACACCTTTGCAGCCAATCCTGCTGTTGCTACTGCTTCCGTTCTATTTTTGGTAATTGCTATAGGAATGGGTTATACCCTTTATCGTAAAGGTGCGTCTCTTGGCCTTGTTACGGTAATCGGGGTAATTTTATTATTTTTGTCTATCTGGATAGGTTTAAGAGCACCTTTTGCCCTGAGCGCTAGAACTTGGATTTACCTCTTAATGGTGTATATCTTTTTTGCTTCTGCGTTGCCAGTATGGACTTTATTGCAGCCGAGAGATTACTTATCTTCATTCTTGCTGTATACTGCTTTGGGCGGAGCAGTAATAGGTATTCTTATTGGACGTCCAGCTCTACAACTCCCTGCTTTTACTGCTTTTAAACAACCAGTGGGTTACCTGTTCCCCATGCTCTTTGTAATAATAGCCTGTGGAGCAATCTCTGGTTTCCATTCCCTTTGTGCTTCCGGGACAACTTCAAAACAATTGGATAAGGAATCAGATGCTCAAGTTATCGGTTATGGAGCAATGTTACTTGAAGGTGTACTCGCAACAGTTGCTTTAGGTACTGCTGCAATGTTAACCAAAGCGGGATTGGCTGATGGATTAGCTAATTGGGGTGGACCTGTTGGAGTCTTTGCTCATGGTATGGGGAACTTTTTGGCTAATTTGGGAATAAAAGAACAAGTTGGAATAGCCTTTGGTGCTTTAACTGTATCTGCCTTTTTACTTACCTCTTTGGATACTGCTTGCAGGTTAGGTAGATATGCCCTGGAAGAGCTCACTGCTGAATGGGCACCAGCTCTCTCCAATAGATATGTAGCTACTATTATTACTGTCATAGCTGGTGGAGCACTTGCCTTAAGCGGTACCTGGAGTGCTATTTGGCCGATATTCGGAGCATCAAACCAACTTTTAGCAGGTTTAGCCTTATTAGGGGCTACTGCCTGGTTAGCACATTTGGGCAAGAAATATATTGTTACTTTTTATCCTATGATTTTTATGATTATAGTTACGGTGGTGGCTTTACTTACCATGGTATTCCAGAATTTTGCAAAAGGAAATTATTTGTTAGGTGGTATGTCACTAGTACTATTGATACTTGCGGGGTTTGTTATTAATGAAGGAATGAGGGCAATAAATAAATTTAAAACCATGAGCGCAAAAGCCAAATAATTTCCTAACCAATTATAATCGAGATCAAGAAGATTTTAACAGAATTATAAAATTTAAGAAGTCCCAGCAACTTATTTTGATAAATAGAACAGCGAGCAAGGCTAACAGATTTTTTAATTTTGTTAGCCTTATTTTTATCGAAAACCTATTTAGCATATCGTATATATAGTTTATAATAAAGAAAATAAAAGAAAGAAAAAGGTAGAGGACGGATGAATTCGCCTCTACCTGTGCACCTGGCAAGAACGGTAACTTGGCAGTAATAAATATTTCATTGGAAAGCAAATATGAATATTAAGGAAGAAATAAAAGAACAATTAAATAAAAGAACTCTATTGCTCGATGGAGCGATGGGTACCATGCTTCAATTATATGGTCTTAATTCGGGAGAGTGCCCTGAAGGATGGAATATATCTCATTCTCAAGTAGTGCAAAAAATTCATCAAGAATATATAGAGGCTGGAGCGGATATAATACTGACCAATACTTTTGGTGCTAATAGAATTAAATTAAGTGGTTTTGGTAGAGAAACCAATATTCTAAAAATAAATGAAATAGCAGTAAATATAGCTAAAGAGGCAATAGATAAAGAAAGAAGTTTGGGAAAAAGAATATTTATCGCCGGTTCTCTAGGGCCTACGGGAAAGATCTTAGAACCATATGGAGATTTAAAAGTAAGTGAGGTTTATAAAAATTATAAAGAACAGACAGTGATTTTGGAGAAAGCAGGTGCAGATTTAATAATTTTAGAAACTTTTTATGATCTTGAAGAAATAAAAACTGCACTTAAGGCAGTGAAAGAAAACTCTGATGTAATGGTGATTGCTTCGATGACTTTTGATAAAAATTTAAAGACTGTATATGGAGTTGACCCGGAGAGAGCAGTGATAGTTCTTGAAAATGAAGGAGCAGATGGGGTAGGGGCTAATTGTGGGACCGGTCCGGAAGTTCTATATGAAGTCTTGAAAATAATGAAGAAGGTAAGTAAGACTTATTTAATGGTTGAGCCTAATGCGGGGATGCCTGAATTGGTTAAAGGTAAAGTAGTATATCCTGCATCTCCAAAAATAATGGCTGATTATACTGAAAAATTTGTTAAATTAGGGTTAAATTTAATTGGCGGTTGTTGCGGTACTACACCCTTACATATTAAAGCAATGTCGGATAAAATTAAAAATTAATGGTAATAATTATTACTCCAACGACCAGATATGCAATAAATGTAATATTTAATAGGAGAAGAAAAAAATTCATCAAATACCAAAAATCGTTGGTATAAGTGTAAATATTGGTGATGCAGTTAAGAAAGAATAAAAAAATTGTTAGCTAAAATTTGACAAAGTTTATAAATGATGATAAAATTTTGGAAAACAAAATATGTCTGCAGAAGTGTGTCTAGGGTTCCGTCTAATTAATTATTAGGGTCTGGACCAAGCGGTACAAGGTATCTAATCCGATACTACACTTTTAGGATAAAAGCCTGAGAGATAGGTTCTGTTAATTCCATCATTACCTATTTCTCTGGCTTTTTTTATAAGTAAAAGCGTTTAATGCTTTAATTAAATAAAAAATTAAGAAAAATATTTATCTTAATAGATAGCATGGAGAGTTATGAATAATTTGGATTATGAAGATTATTTGGAAACATTAAACAAAATAAGCAGAGCTATAACTTCTGACCTTTACCTTGAAGATATATTAAAACTTATCGTAACCTTAACTGCCAATGTGATAAAAGCAAAGGTTTGTAATGTGTGGTTAATAGATGAAAAAAAACAAGAATTTAATATTAAAGCTACTCAGTCGATGCATCAGGAATATCTAAACAAAAAAACCATAAAATTAAATGAAGGCATAGTAGGATTGGTAGCCAGAGAAAAAAAACCAAAAATAATTTTTGATGTATTAGAAGAGGAACAATACAAAGAAAAAAAACTTGCCAGGAAAGAAGGTTTGGTTTCTATGGCAAGCATCCCTATGATGGTAAAAGATAAAGTTATGGGCGTACTTAATGTTTATACAAATAAGCCTTATGAATTTACCGTAGCCGAGATTTCTCTTCTAAGTACTATTGCCAATCAGGCAGCAGTCGCTATTGAAAAAACTGAATTAATAGTTAAGACTAAAATAATTCAAGAAGAATTAGATACCAGAAAAAAAACAGAGAGAGCAAAAGGAATATTAATGGAAGAAAGGAACATAAATGAAAGTGAAGCCTTTTCTTTAATTAGAAAATCTAGCATGGATAAGCGAATCTCTATGAAGGAAATTGCTGAAGCCATAATACTTTCTTATGAAATTCGGCAAATAAAATGAATGAACATATTAGTATCATCTTTCTTATCTTGCATACTATATAGCAAAATAAAAAGATAAAGAAGTAAAAAAATAAAACTTAA
>Ga0154857_1026_pt1 | contig 11988 bp, 9 predicted proteins | sample Rifle2008BG19ft_FD_105829 | JGI IMG/M metagenome (GOLD analysis project Ga0154857, IMG submission 105829) | Candidatus Atribacteria bacterium RBG_19FT_COMBO_35_14
AGAAAAGTCTTATGGAAAAAGATAAAACAGTCGCAGAACTATCCGAAAGCATAAAAGGATATGAGAACCAAGTTACGGAAATAAGAGAAAAGATGGCCCAGGAGGGAAAAGAAAAAGAAGCAGGATATGCTGAAAGTTTAGCTTTATTAAAAGAAGGTAAGGGTATAATAGAGGCCCAATTAGCCGAGGCAATAAAAAAGAACATACCAGATTATTATGAGGTAAAGAAGGGAGACTCGCTCTGGAAAATTGCTGAAAGATTTTATAATGCAGGCGAGAAATGGATAAGAATTTTTGAAGCAAATATGGACAAAATAAAAAATCCTAGCATGATTTACCCTTATCAAAGGTTTACAATTCCCAAGGAATAAGATTGTATCGCGTATTGAGTATCGCGCAAAGAAAATGGTAATGTATAATATGTAGGGGCAGACCTTGTGTTTGCCCCTATTACTTTAACCATTCACTAACAACTACTTTAACCAGCTAACCAAATACTAACGACTATTCACTATTCACTAACGACTAATTTCATCCACATATCCTATCTATCTCTTTTTTGTATTTCTTATGTATCTCAAATCTTTTCATCTTTAAGGTTTCAGTCATTTCCCCGGTTTCCATGGTAAATTCATGAGGAAGCAAGGCTATCCCCATTGCCGTTTCATAAGGGGTAAATCCGTGTTCTTTGGAGATAAGTCTTTTTTGTTCTTTTTGGAATAAAGAGAGAACCTTGGGATGATTAATTAGCTCATCAATATTTTTATATTTAATATCCTCTTCCTCTGTATATATTTTTAGAGCTTCAAAATCAGGAACAATTAATGCTCCCAGACGAGACTTATCCTGGCCGACTACGATTACCATATTGATATATTCACTTTCTTTTAATCTATCTTCTAAAGGATGTGGTTCAATATTTTCTCCACCTCTTAAGACTATAGTGTCCTTTATCCTTCCCACAAGTTTGAGATATTTTCCGCTATAAGTTTTCTTGCCCAGGTCACCGGTATTAAACCAATCATCTTTAATAACTTCCTTGGTCTTTTCCTCATTTTTATAGTAACCCTTCATAACCATCGGACCTTTAGTCAATACAATACCTACTTCACCATTAGGTAATTCTTTATCGTAATTATCTTTATCCACAATCTTTATCTCTACTTCCGGAAGGGGGGGGCCTACAGTAAACATAATCCTGTCTTTGGGGTTTCTTGCCGTTAGAACTGGAGAGGTTTCGGTTAATCCATATCCTTCACAGACTACAATTCCAACAGTATTAAAAAATAAATCTACAGTTTCAAGAAGCGCCCCTCCTCCACTAATAGCAAATCTTAATTCTCCTCCGGTTACCTCTCTAATTTTCTTAAATACTAATTTATCAGCAAGTCGATATTTCCAGCCTAAACTCTTAATCATTTTTTTAGCTTGGGTTATTTCTTCAGAGGTATAATCAGCTCGGTCGAATAAAGGCAGAGTATTATTAAGAATTCCTTCTGCCTCCTTATATTTTTCTCCGATACCAATAGCCCAATTAAATATAGTTTTTTGAAGCGTACTTCCTTTTTTAGCTTTATCCATAACCCCTTTATAAACACTTTCCCATATTCGAGGAACACTGATCATAACAGTAGGTTTTTCTGCTTTAAGGTCTGGAAGAAGGATCTGTTTAAAAGGTTTACTATAGGCGGTTGAGGCACCTGTACTTAATGCGATATATTCTGCTATTCGTTCAAAGATATGCCAGGAAGGCAGGATTGACAAATATCTGTCCTCTTTATTAAGTTTTTGCGTCGGTGGAGTAACTCTTATGTTATGTATAAAATTAGAATGAATCAACATAACTCCTTTAGGGTCAGCAGTAGTTCCGGAAGTATAAATTATAGTAACTAAATCTTCGGGAAGAGCGGTTTTAGATATCTCTGAAAATTTGGTATCTCCTTTGGCTAACAATTCTTCTCCAAATCTATTTATTTCATCAAAGGAGAAGATAGAAAGAGAATGGTTTTTATTGTATTCTTTTTCTAGTGTTACTACTCTTTTTAATAATTCATCCTTTGTAGGGCTAGCGGTATCTTTAGAGCCGAAGCTTTTTAACATACTTCCAATATTTTTTTCTAAATATTTTTCTAAAAATATTTTAGCTTCTGCAGATAAAAAGATATATTTATTTTTATTTTTTATTAATAATTCTATTTCAGCTTCAAATTTTTTACTTATTTCTCCGTTTTCTTCAAAGTTGGTTGGAATAGTCCATTCCGGAGTATCTTCTTTTTTAGAGAACATCTTAATTCTGTCATAGAGGATGATGTTTTTTATCTTAGGCAGGTCTTTGGCTATTTTACAAAAATTGGAAAATTGCGTTTCTCCTTCCAGAATAGTTGCTTGAGCCTCCGAATGGCTGAGTTTAAAATAGATATCTTGAGATGAACTATTCCCACTGCAAGGGACATCTGCTGCTCTTAAGCCAATAATTGCCATATCCGATATAATCCATTCAAAACGATTATCACTGACCAGGCCTACATGGTCAAATTTTTCTATTCCGATACTAAGTAATCCTGAACCAAAAATTTCTACCTTTTTATAAAATTCTTGATAAGTAATTGGTGCAAATTGTCCATCTTTTTTTACTTTAAAAGCAGTTCTATCACCATAAAGATTTACACTATTTCTTAGCATTTCATTTAGTGTTTGTAATTTCATAAAATTCTCTCCCCCCATAATTTTTATTAAATAACTATTAGTTAATATTAATAGTAGTTGTTAACACCAAGTATACATATAAATTTTTAAAAAGTCAAATTATTAAATTAGTCGTTAGTGAATAGTGAATAGTCGTTAGTGCAAGAAGACGTGGCACGCCATGCCTCTGCTTTTCTTTTTTGTAGGGGCACGATGCATCGTGCCCACAGGCGAAATTGGGTAATAATATGGCAAGGGCACAATTCATTGTGCCCCTACAACATAATTATAACCGAAAAATCATAATTTACTATAAAATTATCTGCAACGCACCATATATATAATCTGTTGAAAATATTTTTGGTTTTTTGGGAAATAACTAATAAATTATTTTTAAAAAAAATAATTAAAAAGAAGGATTTTATAAAATAATGTAGAATAAAATATAAAAGAGTTAATTGGACAGATAGAATATTTGTTATTTTTATAAATATTTTTCTATATTTAAAAAAACTATGATATAATTGTATCAAAATATTCTGCTAAAAATAAATTCACTTTTATTCTTTTAGGGGGATAGGGTACGTGCGGAAAATATCTATTGCCAATCAAAAAGGCGGAGTAGCAAAGACTACCACTACCATAAATTTAGGCGCAAGCTTAGCAGCATTGGGGAGAAAAGTGTTATTAATCGATTTGGACCCTCAAGCCCATACTACTTTAGGATTGGGTATTGAACCGAATACTTTGTCTAACACGATATTAAATGTGTTAGAGCCTCATCGCTCCAAGAATAAATTGAAGTTAGAAGAAGTAATAATAAAGTTAAAAATAAACAGCGAAAATAATTTATTTTTAGCTCCTTCTAATATTGACTTTGCCAGCGCAGAATATAAACTTATAGACCAAATAGGCAGAGAAGATTTTTTAAGTGCCAGTATCAGAGAGTGCAAAGTCCCTTTTGATTATATTCTTATTGATTGTCCTCCTTCTTTAGGGATCTTGACTGTAAATGCCTTAAAGGCTTGTGATGAAGTCATTATCCCTATGCAGCCACATTATTTTGCTCTCAGGGGGATAGAAGAATTTATAGAAACAACCGAGATCGTACGAAAGAATTTAAACCATTCTTTAAAAATAAATATTTTAATTACCATTGCTGACACAAGAAGTAATTTAGCCAAGGAAGTTATAAGTGAAATAAAACAATATTTTAGTGATAAGTTATTAAAAGCGATAATAAGAAAAAATATAGCCTTAGTAGAAGCCAGCAGCCAGGGTGTACCGGTCCTACATTATAGCCCCAATTCTCACGGGGCTGTTGATTATTATAAATTAGCACAAGAGGTGATATCTTTTGAAAAAGAAGAGATTAGCGCGGGGATTCAGTAAAATCATAGATTATAAAGAAGAATTAATTAGGGATACATCAAGGGGGATTGATGAAAGAATTGAAGTTCAGAATAGGGAAGAAGATGAATTCATAGGAAGGCCTATGAGCCCTCCCCAGAAAGAGGTAGATAAATTTGTAAATATTAAAGTGGTTGGTATTGGAGGAGGAGGGAATAATGCGATTCGGGAAATGACCCTGCAGGGGATGAGTAATCTCGATCTAATTGCTATAAACACAGACTTACAAGCCCTATCCCTATCTCAAGCTGGACAAAAAATTCAAATTGGCAAATCTCTAACTAATGGCTTAGGAACCGGTGGAGATCCTGAATTAGGTAAAAAAGCAGCCGAAGAGGATAAAGATAAAATTTCTAAGGTCATGGAAAATGCAGATATAATTTTTATTACGGCCGGTATGGGAGGAGGAACAGGAACTGGAGTTGCTTCAGTTGCGGCAAAGATAGCAAAACAACATGGCATTTTAACCATAGGGGTAGTAACTAAACCCTTCGCTTTCGAAGGGAAAAAGAGAAAATTACAAGCGGAAACCGGAATAGAAGAATTAAAAAAGGAAGTAGATGCTTTAATTACTATTTCTAATGACCGTTTATTAAAAATTATTTCTAAAGATACTTCTATGAAAGATGCCTTTGAAATGACGGATAAAGTATTATGTCAATCTGTTCAGGCAATTGCTGATCTGATTATAATTCCCGGATTAATAAATTTAGATTTAGCCGATGTAAGAACAGTAGCAAAAGATGCTGGGCTATCTTTGGTAGGTATTGGGAAAGGCAAAGGGAAAAAGAAAGCAGCTGCTGCAGCAAAAATGGCTATTACCAGTCCCTTATTAGAGGTTTCCATAAAGGGAGCAAAATCATTATTGATTAATGTTACCGGCGGTTTAGATATGAGCTTATTTGAGGTGAACGAAATAGTTGATGTCATATCTAAAGCAGTTGGTCAAGACACCAATATTGTTTTTGGAGCAATTATTAATGAGGAATTGCAGGACGAAATAAGGGTATCTGTCATTGCAACAAAATGCGAAGAAAATATTGAAGAAGAAGAAAAAAGGGAAGAAGTAAATAAAAAAGAATCATTTAAAGAAAATTATACAGAAAAAGATAATCTAAAGATAATAGAAGATAAGTTTAAAATTAAAGATCAATTGATCGATGATAAAGACTTAGAAATCCCTGCTTTCTTAAGGAAAAAGATGAAAGGTAATATACCGAACGATTCTTCAAAACCGAAAAAGACTTTATTCTAAAAAAGTTTCCCAAAGGTGCCAGGCACCTTTGGGAAACTTTTTTAGATTTACACTTGTTTAAAATAAATTTTGGTGCAATTATTCTTATGAAAAAGGCAAAGAGTCGACAGCTTTCTTTCATTATTTACGAGGCTTCCCAAAAAATTAAAAAAGATGATCCTCTAAAGATTATTTTTGAATCCATAGACTGGAGCTTTATTTATCCCATAATCAAAGATAAATACGCCACCGGCAGAGAATTAGTTTATGACCCGGTGTCTCTATTTAAAGCTCAACTTTTAATCTGGTTGGGTGAAGTAAAATCAAATCGAAGATTGGCTGAGAGCTTACTATTTGACTCGCGTTTTTGTGTTTTTTGCGGTTTTGATAACTTTCTTAAAACCCCCGCTCATTCTACTTTTTCGCACTTCAGGAAAAGAATTGGAAAAGATATTTATTATAAAATCTTACACCGCTTAATAGCTCAAACAGTAGTTGCCGCCGTAATAAATAAAATAAATATAAGTAGTAACATAGTCCATATAATAATTCATTCTAATAACGGAAAAAATAAAAGTTGTAATTGCGGTGGCAGCAAGTGTAAGTATAATAAAAAACAAAAATCTTCTAAAGATAAAACTAATATAAAGTTAATTACCAAAAACTTTGTAGCTCTCGGATTCAAAGCAAAAATGGCGATTGATGCAAGCACCAAACTGCCATTAGAGGTCATATTAACACCGAAAGAATAGGATAAAAACACCCCTTCTAATTTTTTCGAAGCTAATCATTCTTCGGAGTAATAACTTCGGTATTTCTATCTTTTAATTTATCAAGGTATTCTTTTGACAAAGATTTATCCGTTATAATCGCTTCTAAGTTTTCAATACCATTTGTTCTGAAGACTGATGCCTTATCAAATTTACTGGAATCTACCAGAAGATAGTGAAGCCTGGAATTTTCGAACATCTTTACTTTAATGTTCCCTTCCATGACATTAGATTCATAGATGCCTCTGGTATCTAACATCGTGCAGGAGAAGAAGAATTTAGTAACCTTTATATTTGATAACATTTTTTCTGCGAGCGGGCCAATCGTTGAGAAATAGCCGTGTCTTATGTTGCCTCCAACAAGAACCAAATCTATTTTATAAATACTCATTAACTCAACTGCCATATATATATTGTTAGTGATAATGTGCAGGTTATGAGAGGAGAGTGCCAATGTACGAGCAAACTCGTAGCAAGTTGTGCTGGTATCTAAAAAAATCGTATCTCCTGATTGCACAAATCTTTTGGCTAATTCTGCTATCATTCTTTTTTGTTCGAGATTGGTATTAAGTCTTTCATGGAATCTTTTATCGTAATCCCGAGCTATTTTAATGGTGTTATACTCTTTTATTATAGATCTTTGGTCTGCTAATTTTTTAAGATCTCTTCTAATGGTAACCAGGGATACATTCATTTTTTCAGCAAGTTCTACCGGAGAGATAAAATTACTATTTTGGATTAAATCTAACATTTTTTCAAGTCGCCCTGCCTTACCCATATAGTATTTCCACCTCTTTGGTGAGCTTTAATATATTTTATTTACAATATTGTATCAGCTTTATTTGCTTAATATTATATTATATGATGAAAATAAAGTCAATATATGAAAATATCATGATAATATATCTTGACAAAAAGATAATAATTAGATAAAATATTATCAAATAGTTTTCATTTTATCTAAAAAAGGAGGTAAATAAAATGAAAAAGCAAAAATTTATACTCGCGATAGTTCTAATCGTAATTCTTCTCTCATCTGTGGTTTCTTTTGCAGGAGCACAAGAAAAAATCCGAATTGCTATGTTAGTTAAAAACTTGGGGAATGCTTTTTTTGAAGCTTGTAGGGATGGAGGTTTGGAAGCATCGAAAGAACTTGGAGGAATTGAATTTATTTTTCAGGGGCCCACCACGCCAACTGCAGAGGGTCAAATAGAAATTATTGACTCGCTTATTGCTCAAAAAGTAAATGCAATTGTTATTTCAGCAAATGATGTAGATGCCCTGGTTCCTGTTTGTAAAAGAGCAATGCAGAGCGGAATTACAGTAATTTCCTTTGATTCAGGAATTGCACCAGAAGGACGAATACTTCACTTAGCTCCTTCCAGCAGTGAGTTTATTGGCAGAAGCCAGGTAAAAATGTTGGCAAATTTAATTGACTACAAGGGTGAAATTGCTATTCTAAGTGCTTCTTCTCAGGCTACCAACCAAAACACCTGGATTGAATGGATGAAAGAAGAACTGAAAGAACCTGCTTACAAAGATATGAGTTTGGTTGCAGTAGTATATGGTGATGATCTTTCTGACAAGAGTTACCGGGAAGCAACGGGGTTATTTAAATCTTACCCTAATTTAAGAGGGATTATTTCACCTACAACTGTTGGCATCGCGGCAACCGGGAAGGCGTTAGAAGATGCTGGAAAATCAGGAAAGATTGAACTCACCGGTCTTGGTTTACCATCTGAAATGAAGCAATATATCAAAAATGGTACTTGCCGGCAAATGTCTCTCTGGAACCCCATTGATTTAGGATATTCATCTACTTATATTGCCTATAAATTGATTAAGGGTGAATTTCAGGGGAAAGAGGGCGAAGTAATGAAGGTCGGTAGAATGGGAGAAATTAAAATAGGCTCAGGTAACGAAGCAGTTATGGGCGAACCATATATATTTGAAAAAGATAATATAGATAAATTTGCTGAAATTTACTAATGGTTTACTTTTTGAATTAAAAAAATCTATTTGGTAAAGCGGGATTAATCATATCCCGCTTTACTTGTAAATACCTCGAAACAAAAGAGGAATTTTGGTTTAATGAATAATTGCATTATTAAAATGAAGGGGATTAAAAAATATTTTTATGGTGTTAAAGCACTTGATGGAGTAGATTTTCAAGTAAGAACTGGAGAAGTACATGCTCTTATAGGTGAAAATGGGGCTGGGAAATCTACTTTGGTAAAGATTTTGACCGGTGTATATCAACCTACTGCTGGTACTATTATCCTTAACCATAAACCTACTCAATTTCCATCTCCCCAAGTCTCGCAAAAAGCTGGGATATCCGCCATACACCAGGAGGCTACAATGTTCCCCGATCTCTCCATTGTTGAAAATATATTCATGGGCCATCATATTAGAAATAAAGCCAACGGTCTGCTTTCCTGGAGAGAAATGAAAGATAAAACCCAGATACTTCTTGATAAGCTTGAATTGGATATTCGTCCTGATACCAAAGTAAGAAATTTAAGTATAGCCCAAAGGCATATGGTGGAAATTGCCAAAGCGCTCTCACTGGATGCAAAAATAGTAATTATGGATGAGCCTACCTCTGCCCTTACCCTTAAAGAAGTTGAGTATTTATACAAAATTATTAGAAAATTAAAATCTGAAAATAAAGCGGTCATCTTCATTTCTCATAAATTTGAAGAAATCTTTGAAATTGCAGATTATTTTACCGTACTGAGAGATGGGAAGTATGTCGGAGAAGGGACGATTGCCGATATTACCGTAGATAAAATTGTACAAATGGTGATTGGTCGTAGTCTTGAACAAATGTATTCGAAGTTAGAGGCAGAGCAAGGTGATATTATCCTGAAGGTTGAAAATCTTACCAGGATAGGCGTATTTAAAAACATATCTTTTGACTTGCACAAAGGGGAAATACTGGGATTTTTTGGATTGGTGGGAGCGGGAAGGTCAGAAGTGATGCAAACCATTTTTGGAATTGATACGAAGACCTCAGGAGAAGTTTTTATTAATGGAAAAAAAGTAAATATTACCAATCCTTCTGATGCAATGAAGCATGGTCTTGCTTATCTCCCCGAAGACCGACAGATACAGGGTGCTATTTTAGCTATGAATATTCGGGAGAATATTACCCTGCCAATAATAGATAGAACCAGCAGACATATTTTCTTGGATCGTAATAGGGAATTTGAAATTACTGATGAATATGGGAAAAATATAGAAATAAAAGCTTCAGGTTGGGAACAGTTGGTAGAAGACCTTTCAGGAGGAAATCAACAGAAGGTAGTTTTAGCTAAATGGATTGCCACCAAGCCGCGAATATTAATTATGGATGAACCAACCAAAGGAATTGATGTGGCAACCAAAGCTACGGTACATAATTTTATTTCTGAACTCGCAAAAAAAGGTATAGCAATAATCCTTGTTTCCTCTGAACTTCCAGAGATTCTCGGTATGTCTAATCATGTTATAGTAATGCATGAGGGGATTATAACTGCTAAATTTACTCGCGAAGAAGCAAATTCTAAAAAAATAATTAGAGCTGCAATTGGAAGTATTTCAAAGTGAGGAAATTTTAAAATGAGGGATTTATTTAGAAAAAGAGAATTTAGTCTTTTTATTTTTATTTTATTTATCGTATTTGGGGTTAGTTTGAGAACCCCCAGCTTTTTATATATTAATAACTTTGTTGATATTTTGAATGATACTGCCATTTTATCTATGGTCGCCATTGGGCAGCTTATAATTATTGTTACGGGGGGTATAGATTTATCTGTCGGTTCCAGTCTCGCTTTAAGTGGTATGAGTGTGGCACTTTTAAATCAATATCACCCAGGAATTCCCATCTTTGTGATTATTTTAATTTCAATAGCCATCGGACTCCTGCTTGGTTCGATAAATGGCTTGTTGGTTTCCCGGGCCAAGATCCCACCTATCATAACTACTCTTGGAACTATGAGTATATATAGAGGATTGGTATTCGTGCTTTGCAAAGGAAGCTGGGTTAGTGCCCATGAGATGACCGAGACTTTTCGGGGGTTCCCCAGAAGCAGTTTTTTGGGTATATCCAGTCTTATATGGATATCGATACTAATAGTAATATTATTTTTAATTTTTTTAAATTTATCGAGAACCGGAAGAGAGATTTACGGGGTAGGCGGCAATAAGATAGCCTCTCAATACGTGGGCATTAACCTGAAGAAAATTCAATATATTGTCTTTACTTTAGGTGGAGGAATTACTGGTCTTGCGGGATTTCTCTGGGTTGCCCGTTATGCCGCTGCTCAGAGCGAAACTGCTATCGGTTTCGAATTTCAGACTATTGCGGCTTGTGTTATTGGAGGGGTAAGTATTGCTGGTGGTACCGGGACGATTATCGGTGTTGTACTGGGATCCTTTTTCATGGGAATTGTTTATAATGCTCTGACTATGATTAATGTTTCGCCCTTCTGGCAGATGGCGATTCAGGGCTTCATTATACTTTTTGCAATTATAATAAATACGGTTATGGATAAACGTAATCAGCAGCTGATGTTAAGAAAGAGAAGTTTTAATGAATAAAGAAAATAGAAAAATATCCTTGCCAAATATTATATGGCAGTGGGAAATCATTCTCCTATTTATTTTTATTATGGTTGTAATAATAAATTCTAATTTATCTCCCTATTTTTTAGATTATACCAATCTTATGAACACCACTTTTAATTTTATAGAAAAAGCCATAATCGCTCTTCCCATGATGTTTGTGATTATATGTGGTGATATTGACATTTCTGTTGCCTCAATTATCGCTTTATCTTCGGTTTTTATGGGCATGGCCTCCCAAGCCGGAGTGAATACTTTTGGGTTGGTTGCGATAGGACTTTTTGCTGGTTCGGCGGCAGGTTTTTTAAATGGTTTCGTTATTACAAAATTTGGGATTCCTGCGATTGCTGTTACTCTGGGAAGTATGTCTTTATTTAGGGGGATTGCTTATGTCATTCTTGGAGATAAGGCATTTACTAAATACCCGATACCTTTTGCTTATTTTGGACAGGGATACATAGGAAACACGATGATTCCTTTTGAATTGGTCCTTTTTTTAATGCTGGCAATAATTTTTGGTATAATTTTGCATAGAACTACTATAGGACGGAAGGTATTTGCTATTGGAAATAATTCTACTGCTGCTCGTTTTTCAGGGATACCTGTAAACAGAGTACGTCTTATTATTTTTACAGTTACCGGTCTCTGTTCAGGATTGGCTTCAATCTTGCTCACTTCCAGAATCGGGAGTACACGTCCAAATATTGCGAGTGGTTGGGAGCTGGAGATTATTACCACAGTTGTGCTGGGCGGAGTAGCTATTACCGGCGGAAAAGGAAATATTTTTGGCGTAGTTATTTCCATTTTTATCATTGGATTTCTTAAATTCGGAATGGGACTAATTAATATACCTGGCAAGGTAATGACTATTATTATAGGGTTATTATTAATTTTAGCAATTATGCTTCCTCAATTAATTGAAAGGTTAAAACCTAAAAATAGTTTTGGTAAGGTTAAAAAATAGTTTTAGGAGCAGGTTAATGAAAAGAGCAGCATTTAAAATGAAATTAAAAGCGGGATACGAAGAAGAGTATAAAAAAAGACATGATGAAATCTGGCCTGAACTTAAAGAAAAATTATCCGGAGCGGGAATTTATGATTATTCCATATTTCTTGATAAAGAAACACTTACTCTTTTTGCGGTGCAAAAATTAAAAGATAATAATACAGTTAGCGAACTCCCTTCGAAAGAGATAATGAAAAAATGGTGGGATTATATGAAAAATATCATGGAAACTAATTTAGATAATTCCCCGGTTACCGCCTCTTTGGAAGAGATTT
>Ga0154857_1039_pt1 | contig 11863 bp, 10 predicted proteins | sample Rifle2008BG19ft_FD_105829 | JGI IMG/M metagenome (GOLD analysis project Ga0154857, IMG submission 105829) | Candidatus Atribacteria bacterium RBG_19FT_COMBO_35_14
GAATTTGATATCCTGGAAGCAATAAAGGATGTAACAAATTTAATGGGGGTTGCTGCTCGTACAGCACCAAAATCTGCAGGTCAGGACTTTGTGGTGGTTAAAGCAATTTACGGAGAAGATGTAATCAAGTTAGCCAAAGAAATGGTCAGTTATGGTGAAGCGATGGGTAAGAAAAATTTCGACCGTGATGGTGCCAATGTTAAAAATTCCCTGGCTGTTTTATTGATAGGATTAAAAAATGCTGCCTCATTGGGCTTGAATTGTGGTGCCTGCGGGTACGACCAGTGTGCTGACCGAAATTCCCATAAGGGTAGTGAATTTGATGGGCCTCAGTGTGCTTTTAGAATTTTGGATATGGGAATTGCTATTGGATCAGCGGTTAAAACTGCCGGAATAATGAATGTAGATAATCGGATAATGTATCGCGCAGGAGCAGTAGCCAAAAGAATAGGTTTAATAGATGCGGATTTTGTAATGGGTATTCCTTTATCAGTAACTGGTAAAAGTATTTACTTTGACCGATAAGCCTAGTTAGACCACCATTTTTTCAAATGGACAATAAGCTAAATGACTGCGAAAAAATTGCTCAGTATTTTACTGGGAAAATGAGAAAAATTAATCGTTTTAATAAAAATGATTAACGTTTATCAAGAAAATATTAAAAAATAATATAAAATATTTTATACAAAAGAATTCAGAAAGTCTTTATTTATCGCATTTTTCAGTGAAAATGTTTTAAAAAATAAATATTCTGGGGATTAATTTTATTAATTGGCACAGTAATTGCTTCTATAAAAGGTTAGGAAATAATTTAAAAGGAGGTGAATATAGATGAAAAAGAAACTGGTTATCCTAACCCTGATTATAGTAATAACCGTGATTTTTTTGGGTCTTACTCAATCTATTTATGCTCAAGAAAATAAACCCTTAATGAAACAGAAAATGCTGCCCTATAAAAGTGGTGAATTTAGAGAAACGATGGATAAAAGACTAAAAGGTAGCCCTGATATGATGATGGAAGAGTTTATCAAATCTCTAAATCTATCAGAAGAACAAGTAACTGAAATTAATAAAACTTTGTTAGATTTTCAAAAAGATACTGTTGAACTTAGGAATAGTATACAGATTAGAGAATTAGAAGTTAAAGCATTATTGTTAGAACCGCTTACTGAGATGACAAAAATTAAAGCAAAATTTGAAGAAATTGCTGAGTTGCAGGTTGAAATTAGGGTTAAAACAATTGAAAGGTATTTAGAGATTAAAGGATTGTTAACTCCTGAACAACAAGCTAAATTACCATTAGGTGTTCCTTCCCAAATATTTGCTCACGGAAAGATGGGCATGGACAGGAGTAGAATGATGAAAAGTTATTGTTGGTAAATAGAAAACAATAAAGAGTAAATTTGAACAGGGGGAGGAGAATAAATATTTTTCTCCCCTCTACTAATTTTTATAACGAGGTGTAAATATAAAATGATAAAAACAAAATTAATAAAAATAAATAGGAATATGCTTCTTGCTACAGCCTTAGTCTTTCTTCTTTGTTTAAGCTGGGTAGGTAGTGTAAGTGCAGAAACCGAACAAACTGATTCTTATTTGGCTCTCGAAGCTTTTAGTAATAGTATTGCAGATATTGCTGAAACAGTTGGACCAGCTGTGGTGAATATAGATACGGTGAGAATGGTGGCAACACAATTGCCCTCTTTTGAAGATCCTATATTTGAGAGGTTTTTTGGACGTGAGTTTGAAGAATTCAGAAGGACAATTCCCCAAAAAGGTACAGGTTCCGGATTTATCATAAATCAAGAGGGATATGTACTTACTAATGAGCATGTAGTGCGTAAAGCAGATAAGATAAAAGTTATTCTTTCTGATGGCAGAGAATTTGATGGAGAAGTGATAGGTTCAGATGTAACTTCGGATATGGCTATAGTGAAAATAAAGGCGGACCATCTGCCGACCGTTACTTTAGGCAATTCAGATGAATTAAGAGTTGGAGAAATTGTGATAGCTATCGGTAATCCCTATGGGCTCCAACAGACTGTAACTATGGGCGTAGTTAGCGCTAAAGGTCGTTCCATTCCTGCGGGAACAGAAGGGCAAGTGTATAGAAATTTTATTCAAACAGATACAGCTATCAATCCTGGAAATAGTGGTGGTCCATTGCTCAATATAAAAGGAGAAGTTGTGGGAATAAATACCGCCATTATTCCCTATGCTCAGGGTATCGGATTTGCTATTCCCATTAATATGGCTAAGAAAAATATAGATGACCTTATTAATTTGGGAAAAGTAAGAAGGTCATGGTTAGGTGTGTATATTCAAGAGGTTACTCCGGAAATTGCCAAACAATTTAACTTAACCGAAGCCAAAGGTGTATTGGTGGGAGATGTGATTAAAAATAGTCCAGCAGAAGCAGCCGGGATAAAAACAGGGGATATAATTATGAAAGTGAATAATGAAGAGGTAAATTCTCCTGAAGAACTTCAAAATAAAATAGGAAATATAGAGATTGGGAAAGAAGCAAATATCGAAATTGCGCGAAATGGTGAAACAATTTCCTTTGTAGTAAAAATAGGTGAGATGCCTACTGTGGAAGCAGAAGGTAGTGAATTTCCTAAAGAAAAGGTATTTTCAGTACAAACTGGATTAAAAGTGGAGTCAGTTACTACGGAAATTGCGAAGGAATTGGGATTACCCTGGGTAAAAGGGTTGGTGATTACTGAAGTGGTCCCGGGAAGTTCGGCGGATGACAAGGGTTTACAGCCAAAGGACATAGTATTAGAGGCAAACCGAACAGAAGCATCTTCTATCGGGGAATGGGAAAAAGTAATCAATAAATTAGAACCAGGAGATACGCTACTGTTATTGATTTTTCGTAATCAACATACTTATTATGTACCGATAAAAGTGGAGAAGATTGACTGAGAAATTAGGAATTCCGTATCGAGTATCGCGTATCGAGTTAGGAATAGGAAATAGCATAATAATAAAGAATTAGGAAAGAAAGAGAATAAAATCAAGCGTAGGGGCAGACCTTGTGTCTGCCCGTAACTTTATATTTATGTGTTCGTTAGTGTAAACTTTTGTGAGGTAGTTAGATAGGAAAAAGAAAGCTACTTTTTCTATCTTTTTTCTCTTTCTTAACTCGATACTATATACTTGATACTCAATACTGTTTTCCAGCTTTTTTAAAATTAATTTTAAAATATGGTAAAATATTGGAAATATTTGAAGAGTAAGACGGTCTATAAAATTGAAAAAAGATAAGAATCATAGATTAGCTACCCCTTTTCGAGAAAAAAATATTATATTAGCTTTAATAATTATCTTGCTTCTTACCCTATTGCTGGGTTTTATGACCTATAAAGAAGTACAAAGAGAAAGATATTATTTATGGGAATTAGCCCGTTCGGAAGGATTAAACATTGCCTTTTCTATTCAAACTCTTGGCCCCCGGTTTATCTTAAATGAAAATACCTTAAAAGATATTTTAGTGCTTTTAAAAAAAGACGGGGTAAGCTATATCGATATTTGTAACGATAAAGGGGTAATTTTAATTAGTACTGAAGAAGAAAGATGGCAAAATGTCATAAAAATCCCTAAACCTGGCAAAATCAATTTTATAGATACCGAAGATAAAAAAAGTAATAGAATACTTCAAGTAGTAAAACCATTCAATCTTGATATCAATCAGCAGTTAGATATTTGGAAAATATTGCCCATTAGAAATAGTTATTTAGTAATTGGGGTAAACTTAGAAGGATATTATAATCGCTTGAACCAGACTAGAAAAAGAATAATTTTAAATTACAGTATTATAATGACTCTGGTGTTATTTGGGATTTATGTAATTTTTAAATTACAAGAGAACTATATCGTAAAAAAGACCTTAAACGAAATGAAAATATATACTTCAAAATTATTAGAGACTATGGATAATGCGGTAATTTCGGTAGATAATAAAGGCAACATTAAAACTTTTAACCGTAAGAGTGAAGAAATTTTTGATAAAAAGAAGGAAGAAGTATTAAACAAAGATTGCCAGGAAGTTTTGAATTTAAATATTTTAGGGGAATCTATCTTTAAAAAGTGTCTTTTAGAGAAGAAGAATATTTCTCAGGAAATCATTTTAGAAGAAAAGGGATTAAAGAAAAAAATATTAGACCTGAACACCTCATTTTTAGCCGATGAATCCGGAGAAATAACCGGTGTGGTAGCGGTGATAAGAGACGTAACCGAGATCAAGGACCTAAATGAAGAGGTGGCGCGTCATAAAAGATTAGCTGCTCTGGGTAAATTATCTGCCGGGATTGCCCATGAAATCAGGAATCCTTTAAGTTCAATCAGAGGGTTGGCACAGTTTGTTTATAATTCATTCTCTAAAACTGATGAAAGAAAAGAAGACTTAAATACCATTATTCAGGAAGTAGATAGATTAAATAAATTGGTGGTTCAGGTTTTGGATTTCGCCAAATTGCAAAAACCAAATTTAACCCGTTTTTCTTTAAATGATTTAATAGTAAAGATTACTGAATTGTTTAAATTAGAGACAAAAGATAAGCAGATTAACTTTAGTTCGGAACTTTCTCCGGATATTTCTAAAATTCAAGCTGATGAAGACCAGGTAAGGCAGATTTTAATGAATGTAATTATTAATGCTATTCAGGCTATCTCCAAGAAAGGGGAAATCAAAATTAAAACTGAAAAAATTCTTTTAAAGGGAGAACCAGCTATAAAATTAATTATTGAAGATGGCGGAATTGGTATTCCTGAAAAAGATTTTACTCAAATATTTGACCCTTTCTTTAGCACCAAAGATGAGGGTTCCGGATTGGGTCTTTCTATAGTATATAAGCTGGTAGAAGCTCATCAGGGAGAGATTAAAGTTGAATCCAAAGAAGGGGAAGGAACAAAGTTTGTTATTTTTCTACCTCAAAAAGGAGGGAAGTAATTTTGCGGAAAATATTAGTAATCGATGATGAGCAAAATATAAGAAAAATGTTAACCCGGGTATTATCTCCGGAGGGATTTGTAGTCAAAGAAGCTGATAATGGCTTAGAGGCCTTAAAGAGATTACAGGAAGAAAATTACAGTTTGGTATTATTAGATCTTAAAATGCCCGGTTTAAATGGCATAGAAATCTTAAAGAAGATAAGAGAAAATGATTTAAATCTACCGGTTATTATGATGTCTGCTTATGGGAGTATTCCCGAAGCTGTGGAAGCAATGAAATTAGGGGCTTTGGATTATTTAATAAAACCTTTCGATATTGAAGAACTAAAAATTATAATTAATAGAGCAATTAAGCAATATGAATTAGAAGTGGAAAACATCTACTATCGAGAGGAAGAAGAGAAGAGATTCAACTTTGACGAAATTATAGGAAAGAGTAATTCTATAAATAAAGTTTTAGAAATGGTGAAAAACGTATCTCCTACTACTGCTACTGTGCTCATTACCGGCGAAAGTGGTACCGGGAAAGAATTGATAGCCCGAGCAATACACAAAAACAGTCTGCGTAAAAATGGCCCATTTGTAGTGGTAAATTGCGCAGCTTTCTCTTTAAACCTTTTAGAGAGCGAACTCTTTGGGCATGAAAAAGGTTCTTTTACCGGAGCTATTGCCAAGAGGATAGGTCGTTTCGAAATGGCAAATGGAGGAACTATTTTTTTAGATGAAATAGGGGAGATGGACCTCGCTATCCAAATAAAATTACTTAGGGTTTTACAGGAAAGGGAGTTTGAAAGGGTAGGAAGTTCAAGGAGTATTAAAGTTGATGTAAGAATATTATCTGCTACCAATAAAGATTTAAAAAAAGAAGTAGAAGAAAAAAGGTTTAGGGATGATTTATTTTATCGACTGAATGTCTTTAGTGTGGATGTTCCTCCTTTAAGGGAAAGGAAAGAGGACGTACCTTTAATTGTGGAGCATCTTATCGCTAAATATAATAAAATATTAAATAAAAAAGTTAAAAAAGTTTCTACAAAAGCCATGGAATTACTGCTGGATTATAATTACCTCGGTAATATAAGAGAGTTAGAAAATATTATTGAGCGAAGTATGATTATGGCAAAAGACGAAATAATCGATGAAAAATATTTTAATTTTATGAACAAAGAAACATACATTGAAAAAAAAGGGATTTTAAAAGATGTAGAAAAAGAGTTAATCATTAAATATTTAATCCAAAATAAGGGCAATCGTACTCATACGGCTGAATTTTTAGGTATAAGCCGCAGAAGCCTGCAGAACAAAATCAAAGAATACCAGATAAATTTGTAAGTCAAAAAGTGTCCCAAAGGTGCCTGGCACCTTTGGGACACTTTTTGACTTGACATAATTATCAAAGTATCTTACACTATGGGAGTAAAGAGTATGCCTTTACCCAAGAGCTTGTATCTTGCAAGAGAACAAGACCAGGAGTAAAAAAAATTAATAGTATTTCGTCTGGTATCTTATGACGGAACTAGAACGGAGGTGAAAAAATGAATAGAGATTCTGCTTTATTAGGATTTAAACTTACTACCCGGCAATTGGCTATCTCCGGCATGCTAGGGGCAATTGCTATCATCTTAGGAGTAACCAGGTTGGGGTTTATTCCTGTTCCAACTCCAGCCGGTCATGCTACCATTATGCACATTCCCGTTATTTTAGGCGGGATACTCGAAGGTCCAATAGTAGGTGCATTAGTAGGATTAATCTTCGGAGTTTACAGTTTTTTAAATGCCACTAACCCCATGTTTGCCGACCCTCTAATCGCTATTTTTCCCAGAATATTTATCGGAGTAGCGGCTTATTATTCTTACAAATATTTCTGGAAGAACAGTGCTGTTGCGGCGGCTTTGGGAACTCTTACCAACACCATCGGAGTTTTGGGATTAGCTACCTTAAGGGGATATCTTCCGATAAAAGTAAGTGCCAGCATTGCAGTAGTTCATGGCACTCCGGAAGTTGCAGTAGCAGTATTATTGGTATTTATATTAGTTAAAGCTTTGAAAAGAGCTGGTTATTAGGAAAGTTATAGAGTAGGGGAGCTGAGGAGGGAATATGATGATTTTAGTAATTGATGTAGGTAATACCCATTCGGTAATAGGGGCATACAAAGAAGAGAAATTATTAGGCCATTGGAGAATTTCTACTGATCTGAATAAGACAGAGGATGAGTATGGAATGTTAGTTAAGAGTTTACTTTTCGATGCCAATTTAACCTTTTCAGATATTAAATCGGTAGTTATTTCCTGTGTTATCCCTCCGGTAACCTGGATATTAAAAAAGATGTCCTTGGATTATTTCAAAGTATCTCCGATTATTGTAGGACCGGGAATAAAAACTGAAATTTATATTAAGATAGATAATCCCAAGGAAGTGGGAGCAGATAGAATTGTCAATGCCATTGCTGCTTATAAATTATACGGAGGGCCGGTAATAATTGTAGATTTTGGAACAGCCACTACATTTTGTGCAGTAAATAAGGAGGGAGCTTATCTGGGCGGGGCGATTACTCCCGGAATAGAAATTTCAGCAGAAGCTCTGTTTGAAAAGACGGCCAAGCTACCCAAAATAGAATTAATAAAACCCAAACATTCTATAGGCAGCAATACCATTACCGCAATGCAATCAGGAATCTTCTTTGGTTATTTGGGATTAACTAATGAATTAATTAGACGGTTTAAGAGAGAGTTAGGGGAAGATTCCGTAGTAGTAGCTACCGGTGGTCAGGCGGAATTGATAGGAAAAGAAAGTAAGCTAATCGATAAAATCAATCCTTTTCTAACCTTGCAGGGATTGCGTATGGTATATGAGATGAATAAGTAAACTGGTCGTTAGTGAATAGTTATTCACTAACGACTAACGACTATATGATTTCCATACTAATATTCAACGACTTTACTGAATGGGTGAGGGCGCCAATAGAAATTAAATCTACTCCCGTTTGAGCAATTTTCCGCACTTTTTCCAAAGTTATTCCTCCTGATGCCTCAATTAATGCTTTACCTTTAACCATTTTTACAGCTTCTTTCATAGTTTCTAAATCCATGTTATCTAACATAATTATATCAACTTGCACCTTTAAAGCTTCTTGAAGTTGAGATAAGTTTTCTACTTCGACTTCAATTTTTACTGTATGGGAGATTTGTTTTCGGACAGAATTTACTGCTGATTTGATTCCTCCTGCTGCTGCTATATGATTATCCTTAATTAATACAGCATCATATAATCCGAAGCGGTGATTATATCCTCCTCCCATGCGGACAGCATATTTTTCTAATATTCGTAATCCAGGAGTAGTTTTACGTGTATCAACTATTCGAACCGGGAAATCTTTTACTTCCTGATAGAATTTAGAGGTAATGGTGGCTATACCGGACATTCTCTGAAGGAAATTTAAGGCAACCCTTTCTCCCTTGAGAATAGTTCGGGCAGGACCGGTAATTTCTGCTAAAATTTCCTCCGGTAAAATTTTATCACTATCTTTTATTTTAGATTGGAAGCAAACCTCTGAATCTAATTTTTGAAATACCAGGCAGGCAATATTTAAACCGGCGACTACACCTTCCTCAGAGGTTTTAATTATCCCTTTGGCTTTTAAATTGGAAGGAATAATGGATTCGGTAGTAATATCTCCGGTTCCAATATCCTCTAATAAAGCCTGTTCTATTATTTTATCTATCAGGATATTTTCTTTTATTGAAAAGTACATCTTTGAAACACCTCTTTACAGATTAATTCACCAATTGACTAATATACAATATGCTTCTTCCAGTTTATATCATCTCTATCGGGAAAATCTTTGCGGAAATGTGCTCCTCGGCTTTCTTCACGCTGTAAGGCTGAATTAGTAATCAGGTCGGCCAAGATAATAAGATTAGCCAATTCAAAATCCTCATTAGTGTTAAGTTCTGATTTGAATATAAATTTCCATTCGCTAATTTTTTGTCTTGCCTTTTTTAAATCAGAGGAATTTCGACTGATTCCTACTTTATCCCACATAAGTTTTTGTAGTTCTTTTTTTATTTGTTTCGGGTCGAATTCTCGGATTTTTTTTCGTGGAATATTATAAGAAATATTTATTTTTTCGTCTATTTTTTGAGAAAAAAGCGATTTGTTTTCTTTAATTTTCTGGGCGATTCTATTACCAAAAACTAATCCCTCTAAAAGCGAATTGCTGGCTAAGCGGTTAGCTCCATGCACTCCCGTTGAAGTACACTCACCACAGGCATAAAGATTAGTTAAATTAGTTTGTCCCCAGGTATCGGTTTTTATGCCTCCCATAGTATAATGGGCTGCTGGAGCTACCGGGATATATTCTTTCTCAGGATTAATGCCCAGCGAAATGCAGTTTTTATAAATAGTAGGAAAGCGTTGGGAAAATTTATCTTTTATCTTGACAGCATCTAAATAGACATAATCACTTTTAGTTTTTTTCATTTGCTCAGTAATTGCCCGGGCAACTATATCTCTGGGAGCTAATTCAGCTAGAGGATGATAAGAGTGCATAAACGGCTCGCCTTTAATATTTTTTAAAATAGCACCTTCACCGCGAACCGCTTCAGAAATAAGAAATTTGGGACTTCCCTGGTGATAGAGAGCAGTAGGATGGAATTGAATAAATTCTAAATCTGTTACTTTTGCTCCTCCCCTATAAGCCAGAGCAATTCCATCTCCCGTAGCTACCTCAGGATTAGTGGTATTGAAAAAAAGTTGCCCCGCTCCGCCGCTGGCAAAAATAGTTGCTCTTGCTAAATAGGCGATAATCTCATTAGTATGACTATCTAAAGCAAGTAGTCCGTAACAAGTAGTATGCTCGGTTAAAATATCTATTACTAAAATATTCTCTTTAATTTTTATTTTGTTTCCATTAATAACTTTTTCCGATAAAGATCTTTCTATCTCTGCCCCGGTGGCATCCCCTTGAGCACGCAAGATCCGGGGTCTTTGATGAGCTGCTTCTAAAGTAGTTTTATATTTTCCTTCAATTTTATCAAATTTAGTTCCCAGTTCTATTAGTTCTTCAACACATTTCGGTCCCTCTGTCACCAAAACTTCTACAGCCTCGGGGTCGCAAAAATTTGCTCCAGCTTTTAGGGTATCTTCCATATGTAAGAAGGGTGAATCCTTATCTCCTAAAGCTACCGCTATACCTCCCTGAGCATATTCCGTATTACTTTCTTTTAATTTACTTTTAGTAAGTAGAACAACTTTTCCCTTATCATAAATTTTAAGTGAAGTATATAGGCCAGCTATTCCGGAACCCACAATCAAAAAATCTGTATAAATTTTTTTAATTTGGGATAGGTCGAAATTAATTAAATAACGTGGGAACATTTATTTTAATCCTTCTATATTAACCGTTAGTATTTAGTTAACCAGTAGAGCGTTTCCTTAATAATGTTACAATGATTTGTCATTGCGAGCGATAGCGAAGCAATCTCAAGTCCTTATAAATAAAGGGATTGCTTCGTCGCTTTGCTCCTCGCAATGACAGAACAAAATGTAAAGATATTTAGAGAACGCTGTACTAGGTAATTTCTATCATTCGATTTAATGCTTTTAAAGATTTTTTGCTTATCTCCTCCGGTACTGTAATTAGAGGTTCTAAGTTTTGTAAAGAATAGAGAACTTTTTCTAAAGTGATAAGTTTCATATTCCGGCAGATCATATTTTCAGAGGCTGGGAAAAATTTTTTATTTGGGTTATTCTTTTTTAAAGGGTGGAATATTCCCAGTTCTGTACCGATGATATATTCTTTAGCTGGATTGTTGCTGGCAAACTCAATAATTCCTCTGGTACTGCCAATATAGTCAGCCAAATCACATACTTCAGGGCGGCATTCAGGGTGTACTAAAAGTAAAGCTTGAGGATGAAGTTTTTTAGCTTTAATTACATCTTCTCTGGTTAAGAGATGATGAGTAGGGCAGAAACCTGGCCAGGGGATGATTTTTCGTTTTGCTTTCTTTGCAGTAAAGTCAGCTAAATTCATATCGGGAAGAAATAAAATTTCTTTTTCAGCAGGAATTGACTGAGCAATTTGAACAGCATTAGCAGAAGTACAACAGTAGTCACTTAAAGATTTTACAACTGCTGATGAATTTACATATGAAACTACTACTGCTTCGGGTAGTTCTTTTATCTTACTTTTTACTTTCTCGCTTGGTGCCATATCAGCTAGAGGGCATCCGGCATTGATTTCAGGAAGTAGAACAATTTTTTCTGGAGAGAGAATAGATGCAGTTTCGGCCATAAACCGAACTCCACAAAATACGATAACTTTTGCTTGAGTCTTAGCTGCTTGCTGGCTGAGGAAGAGCGAATCACCTGTAAAATCAGCAATATCTTGAATTTCGCCGGGTTGATAAACATGAGCTAAAATTACCGCTCCTCTCTTTTTCTTCATGGACAATATCTCTTTAACTAATTTTTTTTCCGTGGGGTTATCAGTTTTATTATTCATTTTTGCTCCTGATTAATACAATATAAATTTTTCAATAAACTATTTGGTCATTTATTATTTTATTCTAATATATTTTTTATTATATCACAAAAAAAATTAGTTATAGAATCTTTTTTTCTGTAGTATATTTTATAAAGAAGTAAAGGGGAGAAAAAGAAAAAAAGTATTGAGTATGGTGTATCGAGTATTGAATAAAGAAAAAGCAAAGGCTCAGGGAAGAATGACAGAATGGTACGAATACATTGACAAGGATATTGAAGAGGGGTAATATTAATAAAAGCGAAAAACGAAAAGCGCAAAACGTAAAACCAAATTCGTATCTCGTTAAGAAAAAGAATCCAGGAGCCAGAATCCAGGAGCCAGAATCCAGGAGCCAGAATCCAGGAGCCAGAATAAAATATAGTGATA
>Ga0154857_1029_pt1 | contig 11801 bp, 10 predicted proteins | sample Rifle2008BG19ft_FD_105829 | JGI IMG/M metagenome (GOLD analysis project Ga0154857, IMG submission 105829) | Candidatus Atribacteria bacterium RBG_19FT_COMBO_35_14
CGAGTCAGTTCGTGCAGTTTTAAAAGGAGGGTTACCCAGGACAATGGTTAATCCCCAGGTAATAAAAAGAAAGATTCTATAAGGAGGTAAATAGATGAATTTAGTTGATAAGGTAGCCATAGTAACCGGTGCTGGTAGAGGTATTGGAAAGGCTATAGCTATTGCTTTAGCCCGGGAAGGGGCAAATGTAATTGTTAATGATATTGATATTCAGACAGCTGAAGAAGTAGTCAAGGAAATTAAATCCTTAGGCTGGAAAGCTTTAGCCATCCGGGTAGATGTTTCAGATAGTAAAGAAGTTAATCAAATGGTACAATTAGCTCTTAAAAAATTTAAAAGAGTTGATATTTTGGTAAACAATGCAGCCATTATAAAGCGTGGTTCGATAGAGGATCTTACAGAAGAAGATTGGGATAAGGTTATCGATGTAAATCTCAAAGGTGCTTTCAATTGCATGAAGGCAGTCGTGGGAATTATGAAAAAGCAGAGATACGGTAAAATAGTAAATATTTCCTCTATTGCAGGAAAGATTGGAGATCTTGCCTCTGCTCCTTGTTATGGAGCCTCCAAGGCAGGGATGATTTGCCTGGCGAAGTCGCTGGCCAGAGAATTAGCAGCGTATAATATAAATGTCAATGTTGTTGCACCCCATGCTATTAAAACAGATATGAGCAAGGAATGGTCAGAAGAAAAAAGGAAAAATATTGTTGCCAATATCCCTCTTGGCCGAATGGGGGAACCTGAGGATATTGCAGAAGCAGTAGCATTTCTGGTTTCAGATAAAGCAAAATTTATAACTGGAGAAGTATTGGATGTCAATGGCGGATATTTAATGGATTAATGTATGGACATTTGGAACAGACGATTTAATCCGAATTTAAAATCTTCTGTCCTGAATACTCCTCAGACACTTAAGGTATTCAATTTTTTGTAGATCCTTACTATAAAAATAAAGTAATCTTATAGTTAATAAGTACTTAAAATTGGGGAGGTTTATAAATATGGAAGAGCCTATCCGCATTGGAATCGTTGGTAGTCGTTTTGCTGCCCAGTTTCATTATACCGCCTATCAGCGGGTAACTGGCATAGATGTAGAAGTAGTTGGAGTTACTTCACTTAATAGAGAACATCGTGAAGATTTTGCAAAAAACCGTGGAATAAATGCTTTTGATTCCCTGGAAAAAATGCTTCCCGAGGTAGATGTCATTGATGTTTGTACTCCGGGATATGCTCATGAGGAAGTTTCTATAACATCTTTGGAAGCAGGAAAACATATAGTAGTCGAAAAGCCCTTTACCGGATACTTTGGACCTCCTGAAGATAAGAATTTTAAAGGAAATAAATTCCCCAAGGAAAAGATGTTAGAAAGTGCGGTCGCCAGTGCGAGACGTATCATTGCAGCAGCTTTAAAGAGCAAGAGAAGACTCTGTTATGCAGAAAATTGGATTTACGCACCAGCAATTCAGAAGGAAGCTGAGATTATTACTAAAACCAAAGGGCAGATTCTATGGTCTTTAGGAGGTCAATCACATTCAGGCAGTCTTTCTCCGGCATATGGAATCTGGAGATTATCAGGGGGAGGATCGATGGTGGGTAAGAGCTGCCACCCTTTAACTGCTGTACTTTACCTGAAGCAGGTAGAAGGCCTTGCTCGTAACGGCAAAGCGATTCGTCCGAAGGCGGTTAGCGCTCGGACTCATGAGATAACCCGAAATCCAAAATTCATCGATAAAGGTTTTCTAAGAACTGATTATGAGGATATTGAAGATTACTGCCAGCTTCATGTAATTTTCAATGATGGTATGGTTGCTGATATTTTTGCTTCGGAATTGGTAATGGGAGGTGTACATAACTGGCTGGAAATTTTTGCCAACAATCATAGGGCTAAGTGTAATCTGAGCCCTGTAAATGCGATGGAAGTCTACAATCCTCAAGAAGAACAGTTTGCAGATATTTACGTAATGGAAAAAATTGGCACTAAACAAGGCTGGTCTAATCCTGCACCGGATGAAAACTTTATGTTTGGTTACCCCCAGGAGATTCAAGACTTTATGGAAGCAATTGCTGCCGGCCGGGAACCTAAGTCAGGAATGTTGGCAGCGAGTGATGTAGTAAGTGTTCTCTATGCTGGTTACATTTCAGCGGAACGTAAAGGAACTGAAGTTGAGGTACCGCTTGACTCTTCTATTGGAATAGGAGATCCCGCGAAAACACTTAATGGCAGAGCTGATAATATAGGAGAATATGATGGGAAATAATTTGGAAGTAATTGAAAAGAAAAATCGAATCAGGAATCTAATGGTTAAATTGAACCTTGATGCTATTCTTCTAAGGAAACAGTGGAATTTTTCATGGCTAACCTGTGGTGGAATTAATTATGTCAGTATAGCGACAGAAATGGGTTCCGCCTCTCTTCTCATTACTGCTGATGAAGAGTATGTAATCTGTAATAATATTGAAGCAACACGTATGGAAAAAGAAGAGAAGCTTTCAGAACAGGGTTACAAGATTAAACCTTTTAAATGGTATGAAAATCGCGAAAAGGAAATGGTTGATGAAATTACTCAAGGTGGGAAAGTCGGATGTGATTGCGAATTTCCAGGAATAAAAAACATTTCGAAAGATTTAGATCCTCTCCGCTATTCTCTTACCCCCTGGGAAGTTGAAAGATATAAGGAAGTTGGTTATCTTACTTCTAAAGCTATTGAAGAAACTGCAGAAACAATAATACCAGGCAATAAAGAATGTGAAATTATTGGAAGGCTTGCAGAAAAATTGTGGTCTAATCGATTAGATTATATCACCACATTTTGTGCAGCGGATGAACGGATTTCTAACTTTAGACATCCCATTGCTACAGAAAAAAAGATAAAGAAGAGAGCAATGCTCTGTGTTAATGCCCGGAAATGGGGGTTGATTATTTCTCTTACCAGATTTGTACAATTTGGTAAAGTTCCAGATGAATTAAGAAAGAAATACAGCGCCAATGTCTATATTGACTGCGTTTTAATGGCAAATACTATACCCGGAAAACCGGCAGCCAAAGCATTTAAAAAAGGGATAGAAGCATATAAGGAGATGGGATATCCTGAAGAATACCAACTTCATCATCAGGGTGGAGCTATTGGCTATACTGGAAGAGATTATAAAGTAAATTTTCAAACAACAGAGATGGTACAGGAAAATCAGGGATTTGCCTGGAATCCATCCATAATCGGTAGTAAAAGTGAGGATACTATGCTGGCTACTTCTGATGGTCCCTTACTCTTATCCAGACCAATAATCTTCCCCAAATTAGAAATAAAAATAGGAGGTGATTATATCTTTATAAGACCAGATATTCTGGAAAAATAATTAAATTATCCATAAATAATTATGGATAAAAAATTATAAAAAGGAGATATCAAATGAAAGTGTTTATTAAGTCTAAAAAATTGATTGTTTGCATGATTATGGTTACCTTAATGTGTTTTGTGTTTGTTTTCCCCGAGGTTTTAGCTCAAGAAGCATATCCTTCTCGCGAGATAGAGCTGATGATTCCCTGGAGTATTGGAGGTGGAACGGATATAGCATTCAGGACATTTATTTCCATACTTCCAAAATATCTAAAAGTTCCGGTTATGATTGTTAACCGACCCGGGGGAGGAGCTGTCCCGGGATATGCAGAAGCAATGCAAAAGAAACCGGATGGATATTATATTCTTGCCTGGGCTACACCTTCACTCACCAAAACCCACATGAGTGTGACTCCTTATGATTACCAAACCTTTGATCCAATTATTAACCTGGTCAATGCCCCTTGTTGGATCTTGGTTCCGAACGATTCACCTTATCAGACCTTGAATGACTTAGTTGATGCAGCCAAAAAACAGCCTGGTAACGTTACTATGGGTAATGCGGGAGCAGGCGGCGGAACACACATGATTGCCTTAGCATTTGAGCAAGTAGCAGGGGTTAGCTTGAATCATGTACCTTACCAAGGAGGAGGGCCTGCCCTGGTTGGAGTAATGGGATCACATGTTAATTCAGCAATTCTTTCTCCCCCTGAGGGAGTAGCACAGTTGGAGGCTGGAGAATTAAGGTGTCTGGCAATTTTTTCCAAAGACCGGCTGGAAGAATTTCCGGATTATCCCACAGCGATAGAACAAGGTTTCGATTTTACTCTGGGACAGTGGAGAGGTCTTGCGGCTCCTAAAGGCACCGATCCAGCAAAGATAAAAGTTATCCATGATGCCTTCAAAGCAACTATGGAGGACCCTGATTTTCTTACACTTGCCAAAAGTGCAGGAATAATCCTTGAATATAAGGGGACCGAAGAATTTACAAAATGGGTTGAAGAGCAGGATGAGTATTATAAAAATTTGATTATAAATAATAAACTGGGCGATAAGTATAAATAATCATAGCGGAGTGCTTGAAAGGTGATAGGTTTTTTAACCACCTATCACCTTTCAAGCTAAAAACTGAAAGGAGCTTATGGGCAAAAAAGAGATTTTATTGAGTATTTTTTTCATAATAATTTCCATGACTATTTATGTATTAACCTATCAATTTCCCAAACAGACTGTTGCACTCTCCCCCAAGGTATTTCCTCAGTTTGTTAGTGCATGTCTATTCATACTTTCTTTGGTACTATTAATACAAGGGATAACCGGAGTCAAAAAGGAATCCGAACAAAAGAAAGTGAAGTTGGCATTAAATAATATATTTCTTCTTAAAATGCTAACCATGATAATCTTAGCATTTTTTTATACACGAATTCTTATGATAGTAGGTTTTGTAGTAGCAACTCCGCCTTTTATAGCAGGCTCCATGCTTCTTTTTAATGAAAAAAAGTGGTTTTTGATTGTGACTGTTTCAATTGTTGCTACAGCTGTATTATACATTTTATTTAGAATAGTATTTAAAATTCCTCTACCGCGCTTTAATCTTTTTTAGCATATTTTTTTATCAAGGTGATATAAATAATGGCAATTATACAAGGATTCTTATATGTTTTGCAACCCTTACACTTTATGTTTCTTTTCTTGGGAGTAGCAGGAGGAATTATTGTTGGAGCCATTCCGGGATTAACTGCTTCAGTTGGAATTATTTTACTTCTTCCCCTTGTTTACCAATTAGATGCAAGTACTGCAATAGTCATGCTCTGCGGGATGTTCTGTGGAGCAATGTATGGTGGGTCAATATCTGCTATCCTTCTCTCTATTCCCGGAACTCCCTCTGCTGCAGCAACAGTGCTCGATGGATATCCGTTATCCCAGAAAGGAGAAGCAGGAAAGGCAATTGGAGTTGCTACAATTGCCTCAGCCACTGGCGGAATTATCTCTACTTTCTGTTTAATATTTATTGCTCCGCAATTAGCAAGATTTGCCCTTAAGTTTGGGCCAGAAGAATATTTTGCTCTTATGATATTTGGGCTTACCATTATTGCCAGTGTCTCCGGGAAGTCTCTTGTCAAAGGACTAATTGCAGGTTTTTTTGGTCTTCTTGTCGCAACGGTCGGACTTGATCCGGTTACTGGTTATGCGCGTTTTTCTTTTAATATTCCTAACTTAATGGCTGGTTTCCCCCTTTTGCCTGTTCTTATTGGTTTATTTGCCATATCACAAATTTTTATTCAACTGGAAGCGGTGGGTGAAAAAATTAGGCACTATAAACAAAAAATTAATAAAGTGTTACCATCTTTTAAAGAATTAAAAAGACTACTTCCTACTATTATTGCATCCTCTTTTCTGGGGACTTTTATTGGCATTATTCCCGGGACTGGGGGAACAATCGCCTCATTTTTGGCCTATAATGAAGCTAAAAGATGGTCAAAGGATCCTGATTCTTTTGGAAAAGGAAATATTTTAGGTGTGGCAGCACCTGAGGCGGCAAATAATAGTACCACAGGTGGAGCCATGGTTCCACTTTTGTCCCTGGGAATTCCCGGAGATGTAGTTACCGCTGTCATGCTCGGTGCCTTACTTCTTATAGGGATAAAACCCGGTCCTTTTTTATTTAGAGAACATCCGGAAATTGTGAATTCAATCTTTGCTGGAATGTTATTGGCAAATGTTCTGATACTTTTACTCGGAATTTTGAGCGTTAGGCTATTCCCTCAAGTTTTAAGAACTCCTGACGCCATTCTTTTTCCGGTTATATTAACTTTATGTTTTTTAGGTGCCTTTTCACTTAATAATAGTGTTTACGATATGTCTGTTGCTCTTATATTTGGAGTTATTGGATATATTATGAGAAAAAATAGTTTTCCAATAGCCCCAGTTGTTTTAGGCGTGATTTTAGGTCCTATTGCAGAAGATGAACTTGGCAGAGCTCTTATTATAGCTCACGGTGATTGGACAGTACTTTTTCAATCCCCTATTGCAATCTTTTTTTATGCAATTTCTCTTCTTTCCTTGCTATATTCTCTTAAAATGCAATTTTCTACATGTTGCTGTTCCCCCAAGAAAGGAAGTTGGAATTATTGATACTCACACTCATCATAATTTAAGGCAGATTATAGAAAATAAACCTTTTCCCAATATTTGGAGAGCCGAAGTTCTGGAGACGAGACCAGTCTGTGATGGAAGGAAAATTTTATCAGAGGGAAGCAGGTTCGAAGTTTTTGACAGGATAATATGTAAAACAGTTGGATAAGACTAAAACTTGTTTCGAGTGGGCAAATGTCTTATAATGGAGGGGTTAGAACAACAAAAGCGTTGATGTATGAAAATCAAATGAGGTTATTTAATTTAAAGGGAGAGTTTAATGAATAAACAGGATATTTTACAGTATTTTGATAAGCATTATAGTGACAGATATAAGGTATATTCATCTTCTATAAAGTCAGAAAAAGATAATTATTTTTTTATGGCGAAAGGTGATAAAGAAAAAAATTTGATAATTTTGGCACCTCTTAATCTTGCTAATAAATTTGAAGGGGTGAATTTAGAAGAGAAGATAGTGGATGAAAATAAATTGATTATAAAGAAATGTTATTTAAACCATCTTAATATTTCTCTATTACGAGAAATATTTCCTCATCTCAACCCTTCTTTTTGTGGTCTTAGACCATCTTTTGGCACCGGAGACCGTTTAGGGATAGCTACTCCGGCTCATCTTCAGGCTTTTCAGGGTAAAGTTATTTTTCCGATTTTAGCTCAGCAGTCGGTTAGAGAGATGGCTCGGACGGAGAGAAATTGGCAGAAAGTATTAGACGATGCGATTTGGGGATGTTTTGAAGCTGGTTATGAAGGCCCATTTGGGGCAGATGCTGACCATGTAAAAGAGATAAAAGATTTGAAAGATGCAGTAGATTGTGGTTATACCATGTTTACTTTAGATCCTTCTAATTTTATTAGAAATGATATTGAAAAGTTAGGCAAACAAGAATTAGACCAACTTTATAATCAAATTCCTGATAGCAAAAAAATAGAAGGATTGTATTTAAGTAAGTCATACAAAATTAAGGGACAAGAATTAATATTTAATGAAAAATCATTAAAAGAAATTATACTTACTTATTCTGAAGCCATAAATCATGTGGTGAAGTGTTATGAATTTTTAAAGGATTATAAAAAGTGTAATTTTGATTTAGAAATATCTGTGGATGAAACTCCTACTGTAACCTCTCCTTTAGCCCATCTGTTTGTCGTGTCGGAATTCAAGAGGAGAGAAGTAAATTTCCAAAATTTGGCTCTTCATTTCTTAGGAGATTGGCAAAAAGGGATAGAATATAAAGGGGATGTGAAGCAGTTTGCCAGGGAATTTTCTCTACATGCAGCTTTAAGTAAGAGTATTGGCGGCTACAAACTTTCCCTTCACACCGGTAGTGATAAGTTTTCTGTTTATCCTATTTTTGCCCGAGAGACAGGCGGCCTTTGTCATATTAAAACTGCCGGGACCAGCTGGTTAGAGGAAGCAAAAGTGGTTGCCATGAAAGACCCGGCTCTTTATCGGGAAATTCATCGATTTGCTTTGGAGAATTTCAAAAAAGATAGAGCATCGTACAATTTAACCACTGACCTATCCCGTATACCCGATTTAGATAAAATTTCTGATGGTGAATTGGCAAGTCTTTTTAAACAGAATGACTCTCGACAACTTATTCATATAACTTATGGCTCTATTCTAATGGCAAAGGATAATGTAGGAAAATATATCTTTAAAGATAGAATCTACAAAATATTATTTGATTATGAAGAAGACCATTATCGGGAACTTTCTAATCATATCAGGAGACATTTGGAGCTTTTAAGTAATTAGTATTTAGTATGTAGGGGCTCGATTCATCGAGCCCGTTTAATTGTAGGACAGGCGTTCCCAGTTTTGCCAAGGACTGGCCCGCCTGTCAAGAATAGATTCCCGCTTTCGCGGGAATGACATAAAAGAGAACGGGAATGACATAAAAAGGGGATATTTTTGATAAAATAGTAAACTCAAAGAAGGAGATAACAATGAAGGAAATTTTAAGTATGTTTAGCTTAGAAGAAAAGACTGCGGTGATTACCGGGGGTGCTGGTGTTTTAGGTTCTGCTATTGCCCGAGGGCTGGGTAAAGCGGGAGCCAGAATAGCCTTATGTGATATTGTAAATGCTGATAAAGTTGCCCAGGAATTGAAATCAGAAGGGATAGAAGCTAAAGGTTATTATTTAGATGTGATGGATATTAAAAAGATTAAGATCTGCCGAGATGAAATAATGAAAGATTTTGCTAAAGTTGATATTTTGCTTAATGCCGCCGGGGGGAATATGAAAGAGGCGACTACTTCAGAAGAGCTGAAATTTTTTGACCTTCCTCTTTTAGCTTTAGAGAAGGTGGTGGGGCTTAATCTTTTTGGAGGGGCTTTACTCCCCTCGCAGGTTTTTGGAAAAATTATGGTGGGGAATAAAGAAGGAGGTTCAATTATTAATATTTCTTCTATGAGTGCTTTTCGCTCACTTACCAAAGTACCCGGATATTCCGCCGCTAAAGCAGCGGTAAGTAATTTTACCCAGTGGTTAGCGGTTCATTTTGCACAAGAATATAATAAAAACCTGCGGGTTAATGCCCTTGCACCAGGGTTTTTTCTAACCAATCAGAATCGTTTTTTGCTTACCGATAAAGAGGGTAATTTAACTCCTCGGGGTAAAACCATAATTGCTCATACTCCTATGGAAAAATTTGGTGACCCTGAGGATTTGATTGGGGCCTGTGTCTGGCTGGCCTCTGATGCCTCAAAATTCGTAACCGGAATTATTGTTCCTATAGATGGAGGGTTTAGTGCCTTTTCGGGAGTGTAATTAGTATCGAGTATCGAGTATATAGTATGTGTAGTTAATAAATACTGTAATAAGTAATCTGTAATGAGTAATTTGTAGGGGTTCGATTCATCGAACCCGATACTAAAATTACCGAATAACTCGGGTCGGATGAATCCGACCCCTACCCGGAATACCATACAAAAGGGTTTTAAATTTTTAGTTTCTTAACATTAATACAGGAGAGGAGAGAAATGAAAAAACAAAATATTGGATTGATTGGCTTAGGGGTGATGGGGCAAAATTTAATTTTAAATATAGAGGATAAGGGGTATTCCGTAGCTGTTTATAATAGAACCAGTGCCAAGACAGAAGATTTTGCCAGAGGGGCAGTCCGTGGCAAAAATATATTTCCAACTTATTCTTTAGAGGAGTTTGTAAATTCTTTAGAAAGCCCCCGTAAGATGATTTTATTGGTAAAACAGGGAAAACCAGTTGATGATTTTATTGCAAAACTTATCCCTTTATTAGATAAAGGAGATTTGATTATAGATGCTGGTAATTCTTATTTCAAAGATACGATAAGACGCAATAAAGAGTTAAATGATTTAGGATTATTGTTTATCGGTACAGGTATTTCCGGAGGAGAAGAAGGAGCCTTGAAAGGACCGGCTATAATGCCTGGCGGGCAGAAAGAAGCTTATTCTCTAGTAGAAGACATATTCAAGAAAATTGCAGCTAAAGCCCATGATGGTGTTCCTTGTGTATCCTATATTGGTCCCGATGGAGCAGGTCATTTTGTAAAAATGGTTCATAATGGTATTGAATATGGAGATATGCAGTTAATCGGTGAATGTGTTTGGGTTTTTAAAAATGCTTTGAATATGAGTTCAGAGGAGATTGCCCGGGTTATGACCAGCTGGAATAGTGATGATGACCTTCTTTGTTCTTATTTAGTAGAGATTACTGGGGATAGCATGAAAGAAAAGGATAAGAAAAGTGGAGAATATTTAGTTGATCGAACTGCTGATATTACTCGAATGAAAGGGACGGGTACCTGGACCGTGCAAAGCGCTTTGGAATTGTTAGTCCCCATTCCTACTATTACTGCAGCGGTTTTCTCTCGAGAGATGTCTCAAGACAAAGATTTAAGACTAAAAGTTTCAAAAAAATTATCTATTTTTAAAGAAAAATATGTGGGGGAAAAAGAACAGTTCATTAAGATTGCCCATGATGCCTTATATCTGGCTAAGATTTCTTCTTATGCCCAGGGGATGGCTTTATTACAGGCTGCCTCCAAGGAATATAAATGGGACCTTAATTTAGGAGAAGTGGTTAAAGGATGGAGAAGCGGGTGTATAATTCGGGCTCAATTTTTGGATGAAGTTACCAGGGCCTATGAAGAGAATCCGGAAATGCCTAATCTTTTGACCGCTCCTCGATTCGCTGAAGTAGTTAAACAAGGCATTAACAAATTAGCTAATTTTATCGAAATTGCTCATTGGGTAAAAGTACCTGCTCCGGCCATGAATAATGCTTTTGATTATATTCTTCAACTGGCCAGTACAGTTATGGTATCTGCTCAGGTATCAGCCCTGCAGCGAGATTATTTTGGGGCCCATGGTTATTTTAAACTCAAAGGATTAGATGATCCGGAAGTAATGACTACACCAGAGGGAAAAATTAGAGAATTTCATACGGAATGGATGCTGCCCGAACGCCCGGAAGAGGAAATTTAAATAGTATATAGTCGATAGTATATATAGTGGAAAAAATAGAATCCAGGAGCCAGAATCCAGGAGAAAATAATAATGAATGATTAGCAAAAGGGATTGCCACGCTCCCTACGGTCGCTCGCAATGACTATTTACCATTCACTAACGACTAATTAAACGGAGGATTAATGTGCTTTCAATTGAGGATCTCAATGGAGAATTGACGGATGAACAATTAGAAGAAATCGTAAAGAAAGGTCTGAAAGATTTTTGTTCGGTAAAAAAAGTTTTATTGATTCATCCTGATTATACCAGAACAGACTTTACCGATAAATTAATTCCTTTTATCTATAAAGAATTAAAAAATAAAGGAATGAGTCAGATTGATTCTTTAAATGCCGGTGGAACTCATAGAGGGATGGCCGAAATAGAAATTCGGAAAAAGCTGGGGCTCTCTTCTCAAATTAATTTTAACCATTTTTATAATCATGAATATAACGACCCTCAAAAACTGGTAACCATGGGGGAGATTCCCGCTTCTTTTGTAGCGGAAAAAACTAAAGGAGAGCTCTCTCAGTCTATTCCTGTAGTGATGAATAAATTAGTTACAGAAGATTATGACTTAATTATTGCCCTTAGTGGGACCTTGCCTCATGAAGCAGCCGGCTACGCCGGAGGATTAAAAATATTTTTTCCGGGTATTTCTGGTCCGGAGGTGATAGATTTACTTCACTGGGCAGCGGTGCTTATCGGTATTCCTCAGATTATCGGCACCATTGATAATCCTGCCCGAGAAGTGATAAACCAGGGTTCTTCTTATATATTTCACCACATAAAAACTCCGACAATTTCTTTTAATATGGTC
>Ga0154857_1094_pt1 | contig 11388 bp, 6 predicted proteins | sample Rifle2008BG19ft_FD_105829 | JGI IMG/M metagenome (GOLD analysis project Ga0154857, IMG submission 105829) | Candidatus Atribacteria bacterium RBG_19FT_COMBO_35_14
AATATTTCAATTTTTTACAATCTCTTAGGTAATTATTACGGTTTCTAATTCCATGTAAATACATATCTAATTAATGTTAAAATGTGATTTAAATTAAAGTATATCTTATGTACCTTGTAAATTGAATATTAGGAGGTGAAGTAATATTAAAATTTACTATATTATTACTCTAAGCATATTTATTAGTCTAACAATAGGTTATTTCCTCGCTAAGTATATTGCTAAGGTAAAAATATCATCAGCAGAAATAAGCGCTAAGAATATTATAGAAAATGCCGAAAGAGAAGCGAATTCCCTCAAAAAAGAAAAAGAGTTGCAAGCGAAAGAAGAGGCTTACAATATTATGAGGGATGTTGAGGTAGAAATCAAACAAAAACGAGTTGAAATGCAGAGGCTTGAGAGCAGCTTAATTAATAGAAGCAATAGCTTAGTTCAAAAAATAGAATCACTTGAAAAAAGAGAAAAATTATTAAATAATAAAGAAAAAGAACTCGAGAATAATATCCAAAAAACCAATAATTTATACCAAGAACAGAGAAACGAATTGATAAAGATTTCAAATATGAGTGTAGAGGAAGCAAAGAAAGAACTTTTAAGCGATTTAGAAAAAGAGCTTACTCATGAAACCGGTAAGATGATTAAAGAGATTGAAGATCAAGCAAAAGTTGAAGCAGACAAAAAATCCAGACAGATAATATCATTAGCGATTCAAAGATATTCTGCTGACCACACGGTGGAAACAACGACATCTTTTGTGCCTTTGCCCAATGATGACATGAAAGGAAGAATCATTGGAAGAGAAGGCAGGAATATCAGAACATTTGAAATGTTAACCGGAGTTGATTTAATTGTAGATGATACCCCGGAGGCAGTAATTATTTCGGGGTTTGATCCTATACGAAGAGAAATAGCACGACTGTCTTTAGAAAAGCTGATTACTGATGGCCGTATACAACCAGCAAGAATTGAAGAAATAATTGAAAAAACTAAAGTAATAGTTAATAACAAGATTCAAGAAGAAGGAGAACAGGTAGTATTTGATACGAATGTAAAAAACATAAATCCCAAACTAATTAATTTATTGGGGAAATTAAAGTATCGCACAAGCTATGGACAGAATGTTCTTCAGCATTCAATAGAAGTTGCCTATCTTGCTGAAATTATGGCTTCAGAAATTGGCGTAAATTCGCAATTGGCAAAAAGAGCAGGACTCCTTCATGATATCGGGAAAGCTGTTGACCATGAAATAGAAGGAGCCCACGCCATAATTGGTTCTGAAATTGCCAAAAAAAATGGTGAAAGTCCTGAAGTAATTAATGCTATTGCTGCTCATCATTCGGACGTAGAACCTAAAACAATTGAAGCAGTTTTAGTCCAATCTGCAGATGCCATATCTGCTTCTCGTCCAGGTGCCCGACGTGAGATGCTGGAAACTTATATAAAAAGACTTGAAAAATTGGAAGAAATTGCTAATTCATTTGAAGGGGTGGAAAGAGCATTTGCTATACAAGCGGGTAGAGAAATAAGGATAATCGTAAATCCGGAAGAAATAGATGATTATACCGCAAAAAAGATAGCAAGAGATATTTCAAAAAAAGTTGAAAAGAATATAGATTATCCCGGTCAAATTAAAGTAATGGTTATTAGAGAAACCCGTTCAGTTGAATACGCAAAATAAATTAATTAGTCGTTAGTGAATAGTATTTAGTAAAGAGACAAGAAAGAGTATAAATAGTTGGCAGCGTATAGCGGACTAGCCCTTGGTTCTGAATACAAGTTTTCAGCTTATTATATTTCATGCCATTGTAATCTTTGAAACTGATGTAGGGGGCGTATTTATTCGCCCCCTCTTTATTGGGCGTGATGTAATTTAAAATAGTCTCTGTTATTCTCTTTTTCTGTCATTCCCGCGAAAGCGGGAATCCAGGAAGGAATGACAAAAGATATTTTAAGAAAAATAATATTTTTATCTTCTTATAATTGCAGAAGAAACAAGAAAAATCTGCAATTTATTTTTTTGTAAACCTTACTCAATATTATATATTCAAGGACGATAGATAATGATATATAAACAAAAATTATACCTTAAAACCTTCGGCTGCCAGATGAACGTCAATGATTCAGAATATATCATTGGCCAATTAGTAAAATTAGGTTATTCGACTACGGAAGATATATTTAAATCTAACTTAATTTTATTAAATACTTGTTGTGTTAGAGCAAAAGTTGAGCAGAAAATATACAGCTTAATTGGGAAAATAAAAGGAATAAAAGAATCTAACCCGGATGTGATTTTAGGCATATGTGGATGTATGGCTCAAAAGGAAAAAGAAAATATATTCACAAGAGCTCCTTACGTTGATTTTATATTTAGTCCTTCTCAAATTAATAATCTGGAAGAAATTGTTAGTATTATAAAATGCGCTAAAAAAAAATATATTTCTTGCGAAAATACTCCCGAATTTAGTTTGGATCACCTTCCTATTAAAAGAAGAAGCAAAATATCCGCCTGGATTCAAATAATGAGAGGCTGTAATAATTATTGCTCTTACTGCGTTGTCCCATACACCAGGGGTCCTGAGCAGAGCAGGGGAGTTTCCGAAATATTATCAGAAGTAAATAATTTAGCCAAAAATAAGTATAGAGAAATATTTTTATTAGGCCAAAATGTCAACTCCTATGGTAATGACCTTTCTCAATCGGTTACTTTTTCTAAACTATTAGAATTATTAAATGATATTAACGGTATAGAAAGAATAAGATTCACCACTTCTCACCCCAAAGATTTTTCTTTCGATTTGATAGAAACAATAAAAAACTGCCATAAAGTCTGCAACCATATCCATTTACCCATTCAATCAGCTTCAAGCAAAATACTTAAAATAATGAATAGAAAATATGATATTGATTATTATAAGAATATCATTAAAGAAATTCGGGACAATATAGACAATATTTCAATTACCACAGATGTAATGGTAGGGTTCCCCGGAGAAACCGAAGACGACTTTCTGGATACTTTGCGTGCCTTTAAAGAAATAGAATTTGACGAAGCATATACTTTCATTTACTCTAATAGAGAAAATGCTGTTGCTTCACTATTGCCTGATCAGGTTCCTTTAGAACTCAAAAAAGAAAGGTTAGGGAAACTTATCGATTTACAAAAGGAAATATCAGCTAAAATTAATAAAAAGCTTGAAGGAAAAACATTTGAAGTTCTGGTAGATAAGAAGTCTAAAAAGCATATTGAAAATCAATTTTCCGGAAGAACAGAGACCAATAAAACTGTAGTATTCATCAGCAAACAAGATCTGTTAGGACAATTGGTTGAGGTTAAAATTATAAAATCCAGCTCCTGGACCTTATATGGAGAACTAATTGAATGATTAATAATAAAGACAATAATTTACTTATTTTAATAGGTCCCACGGGAGTAGGTAAAACAGATATTTCCATTAAATTAGCTCAAATAATCACTGATGTCGAAATAATTTCTGCCGATTCTATGCAAATATATAAATATATGGATATTGGGACTGCTAAACCTGATAAAAGCATATTAAACACCATAAAACACCATATGGTAGATATTGTTGATCCGGCAGAGAATTTTGACGTAATACAATACAGTAAGTTAGCTGTAAAAATAATATTGGATGTTTTTAAAAGGGGTAAAATACCGATATTAGCCGGTGGTTCCGGACTATATATTTCTTCAATAATTAATCCTCTTTTTACAGGACCTGATAGGAATATTGAGTATAGAAATACCCTGGAAGAAGAGGAAAAAATACACGGTAAAAAGTATTTATATGATAGATTATCAAAAATAGATCCAATTTCTGCTTCAAGGATTAAACCTAATGATTTAAGAAGGATAATCAGAGCTTTAGAAGTTTATAAATCTACCGGTAAAACTATCTCTTATTTACAGAAAATATCTTCTAATAATAATGCAAAAATTAATTATCAAATTATAGGATTTAAAAGAAATAGAGAGAATCTATATCAAAGAATTAATTTAAGAGTCGATAGGATGATTAAAGACGGATTTATAGAGGAAGTTAAAATGTTACGATATAAGGGCTGCAAAGAAAATTTAAATTCAATGCAAGGATTAGGTTATAAGCAAATAAACAAATATCTTAATGGCGTATATAGCAAAGAAGAGGCTATTAATTTAATAAAAATAGAGACCCGGCATTATGCCAAAAGACAAATGACCTGGTTTAAAAATAAAATAAAAGATATCGAATGGATAGATTTAGATAGGAGCAGCGAAAATGAAGCAATCTCAAAATTAAAGAAAATATTGCAAAAAAAAGTTATTTCTAAATTAAAATTCCCTTTAAATATGAAAAGAATTGGGATAGATATGGGTTCTGATAATCTTAAAGCAGTGGTGATAGAGGGGAAAAATATAACTTCTTACCTAAAAAAAATAGATGGAAAACCAATTTATGCTTTAAAGGAAACATTAGATGAAATTATAACAAAGCACAGTAATGAGGCTTATCTTGGTATAACCGGGGTTAATTCAATTTCTTTATCAGATGTCCTAAATGAAAAACAAATGATAAATGAATCAATTGCGATTAAAAGGGGAATTGCATCTCTTGATCTCGACATTAAGGAAAATGAAAAATTTGCAGTTATTGATGTTGGAGCCTCAAATCAGAGATGTTATGAATTTGAAAAAGATACAAATAGTGGAAAATATATTTTAGAAAATCATTATTTACAAAATAAATGTGGTGCCGGTTCGGGTATGCTGCTTGAACATATGGCAAAAAGATTTGAATATGGTTCAATAGGGGAACTGTCTAATGTAGCTAATCAAACTGAAAAAACCATAAAGCTTTCTGCAAAATGCGGTGTTTTCCGTGAATCTGATGTGGTGCACCAGCAACAAAAGGGCACATCAAAAGAGGTACTTGCTGCTTCGCTTTATAGGGCATCTGCTGATAGTTTTAAAACCATTCTTTCAAATGGAACGATGCCTGAAGGCAGGGTTATTCTTATTGGCGGCCTATCTCTTAGTAAGGCCTTTGTTAAGCATCTAATAGATGTTTGCAAAATCTCTTCTGAAAGAGTGATTATTCCAAAACAAGGATTACATATAGGTGCAATTGGTGCCGCAATTTATGGTCAACAGGTTTGTTTAAATGATATAATAAAAAAAATAGAGAAAAAATTAACCAGGCCCTTTAACTATGAATCACAAGGCCCTCTAATCTTCAAAAAATCTAAAATTATAAAACCAAAAGAAGATTGGCCTTATGGCGCAGATATTCCTTTAGCTTGCTTAGGAATTGATATAGGCTCGGTTAGTACAAAAGCTGCATTAATAGCAGAAATTAATGGTAAGTTTTTATTGCTTGCCTATCACTACAGGAGAACAGAGATAGATCCTGTTGGGGCTGCCATAGATGTAATAAACAAAGTATATAATCAGGTCACAGAAAGGGGCTATAAAATCAAGAAAGTTGTTGCAGGAACAACTGGAAGCGGAAGACAGCTTACTGGTTTTATAGTTGGAGCTTCTAAAGAACATATTGTTGATGAAATCACTGCACAGGCTGCAGGTATAACAACATTCTATCCTCAAAAAGAGTTTAGTATTATTGAGTTTGGTGGACAGGATTCGAAATTTATTAATATTGACCAGGGCGTGGTTGTTGATTTTGCAATGAATAATGCATGTGCTGCCGGGACTGGAGCGTTACTTGAAAAATATGCTATGCGCAGAGGCATTGCAATAGAAGATTTTGGAGATATTGCATTAAAAGCAAATAACCCCCCTGCTATAGATAGCACTTGTGCGGTTTTATCAGAGCAATCAATAATAAAATACGAACAAAACAATGTATCTTTAGAAAATTTATGTGCTGCCCTTACATTAGCAACTGCACGAAACTATTTAGCAAAAGTAGTTAGCGGCCTCGAAATTAAAGAAAAGGTTGTTTTTCAGGGTGCTACTGCATTTAATCTTGGACAGGTTGCTGCTCTTGAAACTATTCTTGGAAAAGGAATAATTGTACCTCCTTGGCCGCATATAACCGGGGCAATAGGTGCAGCAAAATATGCATATGATACCTCTAATTTGGGTAATTTTAGAGGATTTAAAAAAATATTAAATCTAAAATACAATGTAGGACCATATGAATGTATCAACAAAGATTGTGGAAATGACTGTAACATAACCAGGGCTGAAATTAAAGGTAAAGAAAAGATGTTTTATTTTATAGGTGACAGATGCCAGAGATACAGTGCAAAAAAGGATGAGAAACAGATAAAGCCGCCTAACTTATTCAAAGAAAGACAGAAAATAATGGAGGAAATATGCAAATGAGAGTAGGAATTCCAAGGGGTTTGTTATTCAATGATTTCTCACCTTTTTTTATTCCTTTTTTTAGTTATTTAGGCATAAAAACCATCGTTTCAGATGAAACAAATAGGAAAATAATTAATCGTGGTTTAGAGATAGTGCCAGCAGAATATTGTTTCCCGGTTAAGGTAGCCTATGGCCATGTTGATAATCTTCTAAAAAAAGGTGTTGATTTTATTTTTATTCCCCATATTGCCAATACAGGAGAACCAACTCGCGGCTATAAGTATTCTGTCACCTGTCTATGGACACAGTCTACACCAGATCTCATGAAATCTGCACCAAAGCTGGTTAAAGAAGGTCTCAATCTAAAAAACTTGCTTTCTCCTTCACTATTTTTTGATTGGGGGTTAGATCATATTGAAGATCAGATGAAAAAAACTGTAGCAAAGATGGGTTATAGTACAAAAAATGTTAGGGCTGCACTTCAAGAGGGATTAGTAAACAAAAAAAAGTTTGATAGGAAAATTGAGGAAAAAACAAAAGAAGTCTTTAATTCTATTCAAGAGAAATGTAAAAAAAAAGAACCTACTTTTTTGGTTATGGCAAGACCGTACACAGCTTATGATGCAAATGTGAATAATGATATTGCAAATAAAATTTTAGAAGCTGGTTATCTGGCAATACCCCTTGAATTTGCTCCCATAGGTTCCATAGATATTTCCAAACAAATGCCAAAAATGTACTGGATTCAGGGCCAAAAGAAACTGGCTGCCATTGAATTATTAAATGAAAATAAAAACCTGTTTGGAATTGATATAACCTATTTTGCCTGTGGTCCTGATGCCCAAATAAATCAGCAAATGAGATGCAGAACACAAAAACCATTTTTAACAGTGGAAATGGATGAGCATACCGGGGATGCTGGAATTGATACCAGATTACAGGCGTTTTTTAATACAGTTAAATCTTACCTGGGAATAGAAACAAAGCAAACAAGGAAGGTTTTTAGTGTCAAACTAAAAGGTCTTGATAAGATTAAAGGCAAAAAAAATCTTTTTATCCCTCCAATGTCAAAACATAATCACGCATTATCTGCTGTTTTTAATGCCTATGGAATTCAGTCAAGGGTTTTGGAAGTAAGCCCTGATGAAACCATGGAAAGAGCGAGAAGTTGTACCTGCGGCTTAGTATGCACCCCTTATCTACATACTACAGAGGCTATGCTTAATTTTATACAAAAACCGGGGTTTGACCAGGAGAAGTTTGCCTTTTTTCAGGCAGCAACCGATTGCGGCCCATGTAGACTGGGGCAGTATGCCAGCCTGGAATCTCTTTTATTCCAGAAAAAGGGAATAGATATTGATATAATAACCGGGGGCGAACTGGAAAGTGAATTTAATCTCGGCATGTCTTTATTAGTCAAGGTATGGAATGGTATAACTGCAGTTGACCAGCTGGAAAAAATGAGAATGCACACCAGACCCTATGAGATTAATAAGGGAACCTCGGATCAGATTTATGAGAAATATATGAAAAGGCTTCTTGATTATTTAGCAGATCCAAATACTAATCTTGGAAAAATGAAAACCCTTTTAACTATTGGGAAGACATTTTTCTCTAATTTATTGGATGGAAATTTATCCCCTGTTGATGAAATCTTAAGAAAAGCTCAAGGAGAATTTTCTAAAGTTACAAGAACGAATGAAGAAAAACCAAAGATTGGAATAGTTGGTGAATTCTTTGTAAGACTTCATGAGCAAGCCAATCAATACATTATAAGAAAGCTTGAAGAAAAGGGAATGGAAACTTGGTTAGCTCCAGCAACAGAATATCTTATTTATTCTTATTACCTCAATTCTGTTTTTGCTAGAGAAAAATTCAGCTTAAACAGAAAAAAGGAAAATTTAAGGGGATGGATTTTAAAATCGATATTATATAGATTTATGATTGGGTATGAGCATATGTTGTTTAAAGCAACCTTACCATATATGCAAGGCTTTGATGATATAACTGCACAAGAAATAGTATCAAATGGCGAGGAATACACTAAACATTATATTGCCGGAGAGGCCATAGTAAGTATGGGAAAGGCGGTAGATTATGCAAAAAGAGGGTTGGATGGCATTATTAGTGTTATTCCCTTTAACTGCATGCCAGGATTGATTGTAGATGGTTTTGTCCCAAAATTCAGAAAAGATAATAATAATATTCCATTTGTGTCTATAGAATATGATGGTTTTCAGGATAGTACAAGAGAAATGAGAATTGACACCTTTACTGCACAAGTAAAAGAGAGATATGAGAATAAAAAATATACAAAATCTGATTAAATACAAACAAGATGAAATAATATTAAAAATAAAAAAAGAGAATACTATATTTCTTTTAGAAAGTTGCCAAAAGGTGCCAGGCACCTTTTGGCAACTTTTTTCTTACGGAACAAATTTTTATTCAAAAAAAGAAGGATTTTTTAAAACCGCGTTGTATATATATAATAGTTGAATTATATTTAATAAAAAAGAATACCAAATTTTTCCGTCAAATTAAAAAATATAAATAATGACAATATGGAGGCAAGATGAGTACCTTATTAACAAAAAATGGAAACGTTTATGCACCTGAACATAAAGGGAAAAAAGATATACTGGTTATCAATGACAAAATCGTTTTTATTGACCAAAATATTTTAACACCAGCATTAAATGTAATTGATAAAAATATAAAGATCATTGATGCTTCTAAATGTATCATCATTCCCGGCTATATTGACCAGCATGTTCATATTAATGGAGCCGGCGGCGAGGGTGGACCTCAATATCGAACTCCACCCATCCAATTGAGTGAACTTGTGAAAGCAGGCATAACTTCAGTGGTAGGGTTGTTGGGTACAGATGGATTTGCCAGATCGTTAAAAGCCCTTTTGATGAAGGCAAGAGCATTGGAACAAGAAGGGATAAGTACCTGGATATATACCGGGGCATACGACTATCCTTCGCCAACTATCACCGAAAGCATTTTATCTGACATCATTTTAATTGATAAAGTCATTGGTTTAAAAATAGCCTTGTCGGACCATCGGGCTTCCCATCCCACGGTAGATGAATTTAGAAGAGCCACCTCTGAGGCAAGAACCGGCGGAGTACTTGCAGGAAAAGCAGGCGTGGTTCATATACATATGGGAGGTGAAAAACAGGGTTTAAGCTATTTGTTTGATATCATTAGAAACACCGAAATACCGGTGGGACAGTTTGCTCCGACTCATTTAAATAAAAAAGATGAAGAGCTTTTTCGGCAGGTGGTGGAATTTGGAAAAATAGGTGGCTATATCGATTTAACTGCCGGCGTTTCAGGGGAAGAAAAATCAAGTCATAGCATAAAACCTGGCAGAGCTATTAAAAAACTTCTGAAAAATGGAGTTTCAATAGAAAAAATTACCATTAGTTCCGATGGGAATGGCAGTCTCCCAAAATTTAATGAAAAAAAAGAATTTGTCGGTATGAGTATTGCATCAGTCTCATCTCTGCATCAGGAATTTATTAATATGATAAAAGACGAAAATATTTCTATAGAAGAGGCGATTCATGTCACTTCTACCAATATTGCCAAACATTTAAAATTGGACAAAAAAGGAGAAATAAGAATGGGAAAGGATGCAGATATTATCGCTTTGGATGAAGATACGCTTAAAATAAAGCATGTAATTGCCCGGGGCAAAACATTAATGGAAAATGAAAAGGTCGTAAAATTTGGAACTTTTGAAAATGAATGAATGAGGCAAGAAAATAATTAGTCTAAATGTAAATTGAGGATTTGGTAAATGATAAAAAAAGCAATGCAGCCACCTATATGTGCCCCGAAAGTCGAAGGATTCATGTTGAAACCGGAATACTGGATAGAAAAAATCGGGGATGCAGAAAAACTAATTTTAAATGAAGAAGAGATAATAAAATTCAATAAAAAATCCTTTGGAAAAATGAAATACAAAGGATTTGAGGAATGGTTATATGATCTGGAAACATATCCTGAAACAATAACCCGAGAAGAGTTATTAAATACCATGAATAGCTATTCCTCTGAGGGTGTATTTCCCAGCAAGACTTGCTATGATGTCCATGCTGAGAAAATTTCGGAAACGGTCAAGAAAGAGGCGTTGAATCAAGCCAATTTTGACGGTATACCTGATGAAATTCGAGTAGAATGGGGCATGTTGGTAAAGAGAGAAGACGTAAGGGCTTTCCCTACGGACACTGTATTCGCCGAAGAACCAGAAGGTATCGACTTTGACCTTTTTCAACTAACCATCTTGCCAGTGGGGACTCCGGCAGCCATTTTACATCAAAGCAAAAATGGAAAGTGGTATTATATTCAAAGCATGGTTTATAAAGGATGGGTTAAAAGAGAAAACATCGCTCTGGCAAAAAGCAAAAAAGAAGTATTCGATTATGCCAATTCAGATAAGTTTTTAATGGTAACGGAGAGCAGAATCGAGACAGAACCCAATCCTTTCATCAAGGAAATATCCAATATTTTATTTCAAATGGGAGATAAAATTCCTTTAATCGATTTTGATGAAATTCCCGAATCGATTCCTATTAATAATTTACACGCTCAATCTCCACAAGGCTGTTATGTGGTAAAAATTCCGGTTAAAGATAAAGAAGGGCTCCTTGAATTTAGATTAGCTTTAATTGCCCGTTCCAATGATATCTGTGAAGGTTATCTCTCTTACACCAGGGGAAATATCCTTCGGCAGGCATTCAAATTGTTAGGAGAAAGGTATGGATGGAACGGTATGTTTAAAAGAAGAGATTGTTCCCAGTTTATCATGAATGTTTACAAAACCATGAACATTATTATTCCCAGTTACACCCGGATGCAGGAAGAAGGAGCAGCCGGAAAATCGATTGAATTTAGTGGTTCCATTCAAAGAAGGGAGAGCATATTAAATAAATTACAACCTGGTGACCCCATTCATTTAAAAGGACATGTGGTCATGTATTTGGGTAAGGTTGGAGAAAATCATTATATTATTCACTCAGGTTCCGGATACAGGATAA
>Ga0154857_1030_pt1 | contig 11146 bp, 8 predicted proteins | sample Rifle2008BG19ft_FD_105829 | JGI IMG/M metagenome (GOLD analysis project Ga0154857, IMG submission 105829) | Candidatus Atribacteria bacterium RBG_19FT_COMBO_35_14
TATTTGTTATAAAAACTTTAATCACAAGTCCCAAATTGTCCGATTATCCCTCTTGATACCTACTATCTATATAATATAAGTAAGCAATTTTCATGCCAATTAAATTTTCTGGACATAATTTCTTTAAAAACTTAAGGAATATCAATAAATTCACAATAGATGGCACTCAGTTATATTTTGCAATTCATCGCTTATTAATTATTAATGCTGCATTATGCTACATTATATTGCAACATTCTAATTCAAAAAACTCTCTACCTAGAACGAGTAAAATAAATGAATTATCTCAACTTTTTACTTAAACTAAAAATTATAAAATTTGTTAGTTTTTTTCTTAATTATTTCTTTAACTTCTTTTACAATATTTTCAGAAGTTAAGCCATATTTATTAAATAAGTCCTCATCAGAACCTGATTCCCCAAAAATATCTTTTATGCCTATCCTTTTTATTAATGCTGGAGCGCCCTCGCTTAAGACTTCCGCAACCGCTCCACCAAGACCACCGATAATACTATGATTTTCTACTGTTACTATATGCCTGGTCTGTTTAGATGCTCTCAATAATATTTCTTTATCTATTGGTTTAATAGTATGCAAATGGATTAATTGAACATCTATTCCTTGTTCAGTTAATATGTTTGTAGCAACTAAAGCCTTCGAGGTCATTATCCCTGTAGAAACAATGGTAATATCTTTGCCATCTCGTAAAGTAACACCCTTATTCCATTCAAATTTATAATTCTCATCAAAAATAACGGGAGTCTCGCAACGGATACAACGCAGGTATACAGGTCCATTATATTCAACACATGCTCTAACGGCATGTTTCATTTCCACAGCGTCTGCAGGAACAATAATAGTCATATTTGGCATAGTTCTCATAATGGCAATGTCTTCAAAGGCTTGATGGGTAGCCCCGGCTTTTCCAGTTGGAATTCCCCCATATGAGCCTACTACCTTAACATTGAGTTTAGGATAAGCTATAGAAATACTAATTTGATCACAGGCTCTTTTGGTGGCAAAAACTGCAAAAGTAACTGTAAAAGGTATAATCTTTTTGGTAGAAGCCATGCCCGCGGCTACCCCCATCATATTTTGCTCGGCAATACCCATTTCAAAGAATCTATCCGGAAAGGCTTCTTTAAAAATAGATGTTTTAGTTGAGCTTGCTACATCAGCATCCAAAACCACTATATCATTCCTCTCTTTTGCTAATTCTACTAATGCTTCGCCAAAAGCATTCCTGGTAGCTATTAATTTATTTTTCATAATTAAAATCCTTTTTCGTTAGAGTATCCCAATTCTTTTAATGCTTGTTTTGCTTGTTCTTTGGTGGGAGCCAATGAGTGCCATTCAACTTTATTTTCCATAAAAGATACACCCTTTCCTTTAATTGTATGAGCAATAATTATAGTAGGCTTACCCTCAAATTTAACCGCCTCTTCCAATGCTTGTACTATTTCATTTATTCTATGGCCATTTATTTCTATCGTATTCCAACCGAATACACGCCATTTCTCGATTACTGGTTCAATATTCATAATTGTATTCGTCTCGCCATAAAGTTGTAATTTATTATAATCTAATATAGCGATAAGATTATCTGTACTATAATTAGCGGCTACCATTGCCGCTTCCCATATTTGTCCTTCCTGAGTTTCCCCGTCTCCTAAAATAACAAAAGTTCGGTAGATTTTTTTTAAATATCTTGCAGCTAAAGCCATTCCTAATGCCACAGAAATTCCCTGTCCTAAAGAACCTGAAGACATATCCACTCCAGGCGTCTTGTTCATATCAGGATGTCCTTGAAGTCTGCTATTGATATGATCAAAAGTTAATAATTCTTCTTTAGGGAAATACCCTCTCTCGGCCAAAGCAGCATACCAGGCAGCCGAAGCATGACCTTTAGAAAGAATAACACGATCTCTATCTTCCCATTCAGGATTTTCGGGGTCAATTTTTAAAATATGAAAATATAAAACAGCCATGATATCAGTTATTGATAAAGCTCCCCCTATATGTCCTCCCTCTGCATTAGATATCATCTCAATAATATATCTTCTAATAATATTTGCTTTTTTTTCTAAATCCTTGATTAGTTCTTCTTGAAATACCACCAAAATCCACCTTTCTTTATATACGATAGGAACTTTTAAAACTCTTTTCACTTATGTAATAGAAGCAAATTTCATGCCAATTAAATTGTAATAATAAATTAGTTGTGTAAAACTCTTATGTTTCAACAATTAAATTGGGATATACAAATAACTGTAACCATTATTATAGTCATTATTTGTTGCATTGTGCCATAGCACTTTGCAACATTGGCATAATTATTTCACGAAGATTATAAGGAATGATTTAGAAAAACTTTTGAGGAGAAAGTTTAACTTCTTAAAAGAAACTAACAAAAATATAAGTAGATTATTTGGAAAGGTTTAAAGATGTGAATGTCTATTCGAACCTTATTTGGAAATTCTGTATTTTTCAATCTTCCTATATAGGGTACTCCTATCAATCCCTAATACTCGGGAAGCTTTATTGATATTGCCTTTAGCCTCTTTCAGGACTTTGGAAATTACTTCTTTTTCAATATCTATTAGAGAATTAACTTCACTATTCTTTTTAATGTCTAGGTTATTAGATTTAAAAGGCTTAATATTTTCGGGTATCATCTCAATAGTAATTTTATTATTTTTACTTAAAATTATTGCACTTTCAAGCACGTTTTCCAATTCTCTTATATTGCCTGGCCAATTATACTCACACAAAACTTCTAAAACTTTTTTATCAATTTCAATATTATTTTTGTTTATTCTTCTCCTAATTTTATCACAAATATATTTTACCAAAATTGGAATGTCATCTTTTCGTTCTCGTAATGGGGGCACATCTACGGTAACTGTATTTATACGATAAAGAAGATCTTCTCTAAAATTACCTTTCTTTGCAGCCAATAACAAATCTTGGTTAGTTGTAGAAATAATCCTTACATCAGTAGTAATAATTTTATTGCCCCCTATCCTCATTAGTTGATTAGATTCTAATATTCTCAACAATTTTGGCTGGGCATCAAGCGGCATGCTTTCAATTTCATCAAGAAAAAGAGTCCCTCCTTCTGCCAATTCAAATTTTCCCGGTCTTCCTTCTTTTTTTGCCCCGGTAAATGCTCCTCCCTCATATCCAAATAATTCGCTTTCCACTAAATCTCTGGGAATCGCAGCACAATTAATAGCAATAAAAGGTTTATCCCGCCGATTGCTATTATTGTGAATAGCTTGGGCAAAAACTTCCTTTCCTGTTCCACTTTCGCCTTGTATTAATATCTTGCAAGAACTAACCGAAGCAACTTTAGCCAAATTAACTGCCTTTGTTAATTTCACATTGTTTCCAATTATGCTTGAAAAATCATATCTCGTGTTTGCCCCAATAAAATTACCTATTAGTCTGTGTACTTTCTTCATTTCTTTAAATAATGCTGTTACTCCTTGAGGTTCTCCTTCGGAATCTTCAACTACTTTTTCTGTAAGAAAATACCGCTGAGAGTTTTTTTTGTTATAAAATGGGGAGACAATAATTTCTTCCTCTAAATATCCCTTTCTATTATTTAAAACATTGAGTAGAGAAAGATTTGTTCTGATTAATTTATCTATCGGCTTCCCAATTGCTTCATGGGGTTCTTTACATAATATTTTTCCTGCAATAGAATTTAAATGAGTTATTTCTCCTTTCTTATTTATTACAATTAAACCATCGCTTATTGACTCAATTATTGTATTTAAAAATTTGTTATTTATACTCAACTCAAGAACTTTTTTCTCTGTTTTAAGTGCACTTTCAATAGCATTGGCAATACCGACAACCATACCCAAAGTATGTTTGTGCAATAAACGATAATTACCCGACATATTTACAGCTCCGATTATATTACCTGAGGGATCTCGGATGGGGGACGAAGAACAAGTCCAATTGTGATGGTAAACATTATAATGTTCGGGTCCAAAAATTTGTATGGGTTCCCCGGTAGAGAGAGCAATTCCAATGCCATTGGTTCCGGCTATTAATTCAGATCTATTTGCACCTACTATTGAGCCAAGCTTTTTAGATTCTTCTAATATCTCTATATCGCTTATTATTTTTAAAAAATGACCATCCTTATCAACCAAATCTACCCTGAACCCTGAACCCCTTATCATCTCGTCTATCATTTTTAGTATTGGCCACGATACCTCAATTAAGTGCTTATTTCGCTCTAATAAAATATTTATTTCTTTGCTATTAAGTGAGCTAATGGGTCTTTTTGAATAAGGATCTACCTTGGCCGATTTACATCTTTTCCATGAATCGGCAATTATAGGACGAACTATTGAGGTATTAATTTCATCGTTTTCTATGAATTTCTTCCAAGCCTTTTTAATTTTATTCATTTTTTCTAAAAAAGATTCTGAAGAAGACAATTAGACCACCTCTTCACTATCGTTTTTTGCTCTAAACAGAAAAATATTTCTAACATCTTTAGCTTAGGTCAACATCTTCGCTCGATACCAGGGCAACGCTGGCTACCTGGTCTTCCGGCGCAAGGTTCATTACCCTAACTCCTTGTGTGCATCTCCCGGTATGACGAATCTCTTTTACCGGAACCCGGATAACAATCCCCTGCTGGCTGATTAATACTATCTCATCTTCTTCGCTTGCCACTTTTACATCTACCACTAAACCCCTTTCTTTGGTGAGTCTAATCGACATTAACCCTTGGCTGCCTCGTCTTTTAAACACTCTAAATTCCTTTAAGAGTGTTCTTTTGGCGTATCCTTTCTCGGTGACTAATAATAAGCATTTATCCGTTTCCGGAGAGACTAAGCTAATCTTTACAAGAGAGTCTTCAGCCCTTAAAATTATACCTTTTACCCCAAAGGAGATTCTCCCCATGGGCCCTATCGGATCTCCTGAAAAACGGATAGATTTTCCGTGCTGAGTAGTTAAAATAACATCTTCATTGCCCTCGGCAAGCTTTACCCCGATTAATTCATCTTCTGGCAAGAGACGTATGGCAATAATCCCGATATTTCTTAAGTTAGAAAAACGGGAAAGAGAAACTTTTTTTATCTTTCCTGTTTTTGTGGCCATAAACAGACACTTTTCGTTGTTTTCTTCTTTTGATTCTGCCAATTCATTGCTCTCTATGGGAATAAGAGTGGTAATGTGTTCATCTTTCTCAATACCTAATAAATTGATTGCTGCAACCCCCCGGGAAGTTCTCCCTCCCTCGGGAATTTGATATGCTCTCCTTCTATAAACCATCCCTTTGCTGGTAAAAAACAAGATATCATGGAGGTTGGTGGTGACAAACACCTGATCTACAAAGTCTTCTAATTTAGTGGTCATCCCAATTTTACCTTTTCCTCCCCTCCTCTGTTTTCTGTAAGTACTTAAAGGAAGGCGTTTAAGGTATCCGTCCCGGGTGTAGGTGATAACAATATCCTCTAAGGTAATGAAATCTTCAATTTCGTACTCCCCTTCTTCTTCTATTATTTTAGTCCTTCTTTCATCACCGTATTTCTCCTTCATCTCCAACAGCTCATCCCGAATGATCAACATGAGCTTCTTTTCATTTTGTAGTATATCTTCTAAATAGGCAATGCGTTTTATCAATTCTAAATATTCTTCTAAAATCTTTTCGGTCTCCAGAGAAGTAAGACGCTGCAGCCTCATATCCAGGATGGCCTGTGCCTGAATATCACTCAACCCAAATCTGCTTTTCAATTTATCGTGCGCTGTTTTTACATTATCCGATTTTTTAATAATCTGTACCACTTCATCAATATTAGACAGGGCGATTTTCAGCCCTTCTAAGATGTGGGCTCTTTCTCTGGCTTTTCTTAATTCATATCTGGTTCTTCTTTCCACCACCTCTTTACGGTGGGCCAAAAAGCATTCTAACAGCTCTTTTAAATTAAAGGTTTTGGGGCGGCCTTGAGAAATTGCTAAAATATTAATCCCAAAGGTAGTTTTCATCTTGGTATGCTTATACAGATTGTTCAGCACTATATCGACATTAGCACCTCTCTTTAATTCAATAACTACCCGCATCCCTTTTCTGTCTGACTCGTCCCTCAGGTTGGTAATATCGAGTATCTTTTTATCCTGAACCAGCTGGGCAATATCTCCTATTAGATTTGCTTTATTTACTTGGTAAGGGAGTTCTTTAATGATGATGCGGGGATTTTTCTTGCCTCCGTTTTTTTCGCCATCTACCCCTTCGGTAAATACTGCAGCCTGCACTTTTATGATTCCCTTTCCGGTTTGATAGGCAGTCTTTATTCCGGTTTTGCCGCAAATTATGCCGCCGGTAGGGAAATCAGGGCCATTAATTACAGTCATTAATTCTTGTATGGAAACTTGCGGGTCTTCGATGATCATTATTGCGCCATCAACTACCTCTCCTAAATTATGAGGAGGGATGTTGGTGGCCATTCCTACGGCAATTCCCGAAGAACCATTAAGCAATAGTTGGGGAATTTTTGCCGGTAAAACTTCCGGTTCTTGAAGAGAATTATCATAATTGGGAACAAGGTTAACCGTTTCTTTGCCTATATCGGCTAATAATTCCTGGGCAATCTTTGACATTCGAATTTCGGTATATCTTTGGGCGGCTGCGGAGTCGCCATCTATCGAACCAAAATTTCCCTGACCATCGACCAAAGGATAACGATAGGAAAAATCCTGAGCCATTCTTACGATGGTATCATATACCGCTATATCGCCATGAGGATGGTATTTACCTATGATATCTCCTACTATTCGAGCCGATTTTTTATAAGCTTTATCGGGCGTATTGCCCATTTTTTCCATAGAATATAATGCCCGGCGATGAACCGGTTTTAATCCATCGCGGACATCAGGTAAAGCTCGTCCTATTATTACGCTCATGGCGTAACTGAGATAGGCTTCTTTTATCTCCTCTCCGACATCGGTGAGTAAGGTCCTGCCTGTTTCTGCAAATTCTTCTTTCCGCTCTTCTTTTTCTTCTTCGTTATTATTATCAAAATTGTCTTTTTCTTCGTCTTTCATAATTCTCCAATTTACTTAGTCGTTAGTGAATAGTGAATAGTCGTTAGTACAGAATAATAGATTTATAGTTTTTTGTTTTTAGATAGAGACAATATGACCAGAAGCGAAATTTATCAACTATGCGCTATACGGTCTTCCTTTTGCTCTTCGCTAAATACTATTCACTATTCACTAACGACTAATTTAAATATCCAGTTCCTTCACTTCCAGGCTGTGTTGATATATAAAATCTCTTCTGGGCTCAACTTTGTCCCCCATTAAAACCGTAAACATGGTTTCTGCTTCTAAATTATCTTCCAGTTCTATTCTCTTTAAAATTCTGTTTCCCGGGTTCATGGTAGTCTCCCATAACTGCTCAGGATTCATTTCTCCCAAACCTTTATACCTCTGAATTCGAGGATTGCCGTCCATCTCTTTTAACTTATCGTTTAGCTCCTGCTCGTTATATAAATAATAACTCTCCTTATTGTATTCGAGTTTATAGAGAGGGGGCTGGGCAACATAAACATTCCCTCTTTCGATTAACGGTTTCATATAACGGAAGAAAAAGGTTAAAAGCAGAGTTTTTATGTGGGCTCCGTCTACGTCTGCATCAGTCATTATGATCACTTTATAATATCTTAATTTTTCAATATCCAAATCTTCCCCGATGTTTATACCTAAGGCGGTAACCATAGATTTTATTTCGTTGTTATCTAATATTTTATGTAACCGTGCTTTTTCTACATTTAAAATTTTACCCCTTAAAGGCAGGATGGCCTGAAATCTTCTATCTCTCCCTTGTTTGGCCGAGCCTCCCGCGGAGTCACCCTCTACTAAAAATATCTCTCTGAACAGAGGGTCTTTTTCCGAACAATCCGCTAATTTTCCGGGAAGGGTCCCTAATCCTAATATTCCATTTTTTTGCCGAATCAAGTTTCTGGCTTTTCTGGCTGCCTCCCGGGCATTTAAAGCAGAAATGGATTTATCCAGTATCTTCTTGCTTATACTTGGATTCTCGTTAAGAAAATTGTTTAAGCCTTCTCCGACAACATAAGATACTATCCCCCTTACCTCACTATTCCCCAGTTTAGTTTTGGTCTGGCCTTCGAACTGAGGGTTTAATAGTTTTACACTAATTACGGCAGTCAATCCCTCTCGTACGTCATCGCCGGAAATATTGTTTTCTCCTTCTTTTAAAGCTGATTTTTTACCATTAGCCAATAAATTGTTACGGGCATAATCGTTTATCACTCTGGTTATGGCGGCCTTAAACCCTGCTAAATGGGTTCCCCCTTCTTCCGTATTTATATTATTGGCAAAAGAAAGGATGTTTTCTGTGTAACTGTCATTATATTGTAATGCGACCTCTACTTCTACATCATCCTTCTTCTCTGTAAAATAGATGGGCTTTGGAAATAAAAGGTCTTTATTTTTGTTTAAATGGCTGACAAATTCGCTTATCCCTCCATTGTATTTATAAGAAACTTCTTTATTCTCTTCCCTTTCGTCTTTTAAATTGATCTCAACCCCGGCGTTTATAAAAGCGATTTCTCTTAACCGGTGAGTAATACTATCAAAATTAAAGGTGGTGTCTTCAAGAACGGTCGGGTCGGGCTTAAAGGTAATTTTAGTTCCGGTACGGGAAGATCTTCCTATTTTTTTTAAGTCGGATACGGCATCCCCTCTTTCGAATCTCTGAAAAAATATTCCTGAATCTCGATATACTTCTACTTCCAGCCATTCCGAAAGGGCATTTACCACTGAAATACCTACTCCGTGTAGTCCGCCGGTGACCCGATATCCACTTCCTCCAAACTTACCGCCGGCATGGAGTTTGGTTAGCACTATAGTTACCGCCGGTAACTTGGTTTCTTGGTGAATGTCAACCGGGATCCCCCGCCCATCATCAGTGACGGTAACGCTGTTATCCGGGTGGATAACTACTTCTATTGTTTTACAATAGCCGGCCATCGCTTCGTCGATACTGTTATCTACCACTTCATCTAAAAGATGATGCAATCCTCTGCTGGAAGTACTCCCGATGTACATGCTGGGCCTTTTTCTGACGGCCGCTAACCCCTCTAAGACCTGTATCTGTTTAGCGGTGTATTGATTTTGATTGTCTGTATTATTGGTTTTCTTTTTTATTTTTGGCAATAGCATAAACTCCTGTCAAAATGAAACCGCAGCTTATCGCCACGGTTTTTATTTTTATATTTTGTTGTATAAGATTTTAATTTATTATTCTAAAACCTGATTAATTTTACTATATTATGGCGCTTATGTCAAAATTCGCCCTCTCTCTTTATGCCTCTCTTAAATCCCTGTTTAACTGTCTTTAAACTGGGGTGTTCGGGTCTTAAATAGGATGTTAGAAATTATCTCTTCCCCTGCTTCCCGGTTGATTTTTTCAATAAGCTCTCCTTTTCGTAAATTCAGTTCATTGGCCCAAACATTGCTTTTTACGGCCAAAAAAAGGCACTGGTCCTGTATTTTAATCGGCTGGGAAGATTGAGCAATCTCCTTACCCGCCAGATTCTCCCAATTGCTAATGATTTGATACCCCTTTATCTTTTTACTCCAGTCTTTTTCTTTAAAAAATTTTTCCAGGGCTGTTTTAAAGGGAACTAGGTCTTTTTCTTTCATAAATTAATTATCTTCCCTTCTTCTATTTTAAATATTCTGCCTTTTTCTTTAATATTACTATTAAAATAATCCAGATTTATACTGGTAATAAAAGTCTGGACCTTTTTTTCGGTAATTAATCCTAATAAGAAATGCCTTCTGTCTTCATCTAGTTCTGACATAACATCATCTAAAAAAAATATAGGGTAGACCCCCTCTTTTTCCTTAATTAGTTCTAGTTCGGATAATTTCAAAGATAAAACAACTGTTCGTTGCTGGCCTTGCGAGCCGTAAGAGGCGGCATTAAACCCGTTTATATATACTGAAAAATCATCCCGGTGGGGGCCGAACAAGGTGGCTCTCTGTTCTACCTCTTTCTCTCTATGTTCCTCTAATCTATCTTTAAATTCTTTGTTTATCAAAAAAATATTCTCTTCCTGGTCTTTTAATATATTGCTTTGGTAGGTTAGTTCTATATTTTCTTTCTCTTTGGTAATTTTTTGATGAAATTTATGAGCCAGACGGTTTATCTTTTTTATAAATTTAATCCTGGTTAAAATTAAAAAAGATCCCCTCTCTATAAGCCGGGGATCCCATACAAGAAGTTTTTCTTTTATCTTTTTTTGATTAATTTCTTTCTTTAGTATATTGTTGCGGTGTCCTAAAATTCTATAATATTCTGAAAGATACTTGTAATATAGAGGGTAAATTTGAGATATCTGCTCATCTAAAAATTTTCTTCTTAAGGCAGGGGCGCCTTTTATTATCTGCAGGTGCTCGGGACAAAACACCACCCCTTTAAATTCTTTGTTTAAAGCAGCTTTTTTTTGAATATTTTGGTTTATTTTTATTGTTTTAATCAGTTTATTTTTATAAAAATCCTCTAACTTCTTCTCTAAGGCTAAGGATAGGGCTATTTGAATATTTTCGTTATCTTTGTTTATTTCTCCAAATAGATAGGCACCCTCATTGCCCCATTTTATTGCTTCCTTCTCTTCTTTTGTTCTGTAAGAGCTTCCTTTGATTATTAAGTTCAACCCTTCTAATAAGTTAGTCTTGCCCTGGGCGTTATTTCCGATAAAAATATTAAGATTAGAATCAAGCTCTAAGGATAATTTTTCAAAATTTCTGTAGTTTTTCAATCTTACTTTTTTGAAATACAACTTCTTCTTTTCCCTTTCTGTATTTATATACTACATATAGTATATCGTAAAGAAGAAATATTGTATAGTATAGTAATAGTATCAAGTATATAGTATTGAGTATCGAGTTAAGAAAGCGAAAGAAAAGATAGAAAAATAGGAGTATGATGCATCGTGCTCAAAGGATAGGTTCGCCTGTCTACTAACGACTATTTATTAAATATACAGACATCGTGAACCCTTCTTAGAGTCTTTAAGTATACAGACATAGTGAACTTCTAATGATAATAAGTATATAGACATAGTGAACTCTAGAGATTGAACCT
>Ga0154857_1087_pt1 | contig 11094 bp, 9 predicted proteins | sample Rifle2008BG19ft_FD_105829 | JGI IMG/M metagenome (GOLD analysis project Ga0154857, IMG submission 105829) | Candidatus Atribacteria bacterium RBG_19FT_COMBO_35_14
TATGTTACAAGTAATCAGAGAAGACTATATCAGGACAGCAAGGTCAAAAGGAGTTTCAGAGAAAAATGTAACCATTCATCATGCCCTGAAAAATGCACTCATTCCGGTAGTAACGGTTCTTGGTCCTTTGTTTGCTTATTTAGTTACCGGTTCACTAATTGTAGAGCAAATTTTTGCTATTCCCGGTTGTGGGAAATATTTTATTACCAGTGTTACTAACCGTGATTATCCAGTTATATTAGGCATCATGTTACTTTATGCAGTTCTTATCATTGTGGCAAATTTGGTAGTAGATTTAACCTATGCCTGGATTGACCCCCGGATTAAATATACTTAGGATAATTACAAAATAAGGAGGATATATAATCTTGGAAGTTAAAATAAAAGAACGAGGCAATGAAGTTAAGGATAAGATAATTATTGATGAAAGACCTGAAGTGAATTTATGGAAAGATGCTTTTCGAAGATTATTAAAAAACAAAATGGCCGTACTGGGAGGAATAATAATTATTGTTTTACTTATTCTTGCTATTTTTGCCCCTTATATTGCTCCTTATCATTATGCTGAAGGCAGTCTTTTAGATAATTATGCTAAACCAGGTGCCAAGTATTTACTGGGAGCAGATTTTATGGGCAGGGATCTCTTAAGTAGGATTATTTATGGTACCAGGATATCCTTGAGCGTGGGCATAGTTGGGGCTCTTACTGCTTTTATAATCGGAGTGTTTTACGGAGTTGTTTCGGGATATTATGGGGGGAAAGTGGATGATATTATGATGCGCTTTGTGGATATTATGTATGGCTTTCCTACTTTATTACTAATTATTTTATTGATGGTGCTTTTTAAATCTACTTTTGCCATAGCTACTCCCGGGACTTTTGTTGGATACTTGAATGTTGTTGATAGGGCTTTTGGTGGACTATTCTTTATCTTCATCGGCATAGGGGTTACTGCCTGGCTTGGAATGGCCAGAATAGCCCGGGGAATGGCCCTGTCCTTACGAGAAAAGGAATTTGTAGAGGCCGCTCGGGCAACAGGGAACTTTAATTTACAGATAATATTAATACATGTGTTACCTAACTTAATAGGTCCCTGTATTGTAACAGTAACTCTGGCAATACCCGGATATATTACCTTTGAAGCATTTTTGAGTTTCATCGGTTTAGGAGTAAATCCTCCTACTCCGAGCTGGGGAATGATGATATCAGAAGGATATAAAGCTATTCGTTCTTATCCTCATTTAGCGATATACCCGGGATTGGCCTTAGCTGTCACCATGATGGCTTTTAATTTTTTGGGTGATGGGTTACGCGATGCTTTGGATCCGCGAATGAAATAGGCTTCTTATGCGCCCGTAGCTCAATGGATAGAGCAGGGGCTTCCTAAGCCCTTGGTTGGAAGTTCGACTCTTCTCGGGCGTACCTTTTTTGTGAGCACTTACTCCGTTAAAAGGAAAATAAGTCCGATAAATCCGGCTACTTTAAAAGCAATTTTTTGGATGGAAAAAGTTTTAAGTTTTGAACTAACGACTAAAGACTATTCACTAACGACTAATTTATTAGAGGATTTTTAAATGAAAATTGATTTAGCCGATCAAATTAATGAGATATTGTTAGATTCTATAAAAAAAATTATAAGGCAAGATAATTTTCAGATTAAGGATATTCCCAAAATAATAATACTCATCCCTAAAAATAAATCCCATGGAGATTTATCCGCTAATATTGCTATGCAATTATCCCGAGAATTGAATTTAAAACCCTTAGATATTGCTAATCTTATTGTAAGCCATTTAGATATCCAGGGTACAATCGTAGATAAAGTTAAAATCGCCGGGCCTGGTTTTATAAATTTTTGGCTGAATGAGAATTGGTTATATAAGGTTTTGGATGAAATTAGAGAACAGGGAGAGAATTATGGTAAAGTAAATTTAGGAAAAGGAAAGAGGGTTCAAGTAGAATTTGTCAGCGTTAATCCCACCGGTCCCCTGCATGTGGGTCATGGAAAATGTGCAGCTGTAGGAGATGCGTTAAGCGGTATATTAAAATCAGCAGGGTACGAGGTGGAAAAAGAATATTATATCAATGATCAAGGAAAGCAAATAGACCTATTAGGTCAATCAGTTCAAATAAGATACAATAATTTTTTGGGGGAAAAGAAAGAATTTCCTGCTGATGGCTATAAAGGGGAATATATTTTTGATATAGCCAAAGAGGTAATAGAGAAATTTCAAGACAAGTATAAAGGTAGAGACGATAAAGAAACCCAAGAGTTTTTTAAAGTGTTTACTTTAAAAAATATTTTATCAGGAATTAAAAAGGATTTAAAAGATTTTGGAGTAGAATTTGATGTTTGGTTTAGTGAAAAATCACTTTATGAGCAGAATAAACTTCAAGAAGTTATTGAATTACTCCAACAGAGAGGTTTTCTTTATAAGGAAAAAGGTGCACTCTGGTTAAAGTCCACTGCCTTTGGTGATGAAAAAGACAGAGTAGTAATTCGGGAAAATGATATCCCCACTTATTTTGCTTCTGATATTGTTTATCATCAAAATAAATATCAACGGGGATTTGACAAAGTAATAGATATCTGGGGTGCTGACCACCATGGTTATATTCAAAGGATGAAAGCAGTGACACAAGCCCTGGGTTATTCCGAAGACTTTTTGGATGTGTTAATTGTGCAGTTCGTTACTTTAATAAAAGATGGCAAAGAAGTAGGTATGTCGACTCGAGGAGGAGAATTCGTTACTCTAAGAGATTTAATGCGAGAAGTAGGCAAAGACGTGGCTCGTTACTTCTTTTTGATGAGGAGTTATGATAGTCATACCGAATTTGATCTTGATGTTGCTAAATCTCAATCTATGGAAAACCCGGTATATTATATTCAGTATGCTTATGCGAGGATATGTAGTATAATAAAAAAAGCCGAACAAGAAAGAATAAAAATTGATAAAAACAAAAAAGTTAATCTTCACTTATTGGATAAAGAGGAAGAGATTGAATTGATTAAAAAACTATCTTCCTTAAAAGAAGTGGTTAGAAAGAGCGCTTTAACCTGGAAACCACATCTTTTAACTACTTATCTTTATGATTTAGCTTCTTCGTTCCATAAGTATTATACTGTGCACCGGGTAATTACTGAAGACAAAGAATTGACTAAAGCTCGTTTACTATTAATCGATTGCACCAGGATAGTATTATTTAATACCTTTAAGATTTTAGGGATTTCAGCTCCGGAGAGTATGTGATATAGTCGTTAGTGAATAGTGAATAGTCGTTAGTAGGGGCAGACCTTGTGTCTGCCCATGGAATTCAATATATAATACTACCAATTCAAGTTTTAAATTTTGAGTTATGGCTTTACGTTTCGCGATTTTCGTTTTACGCTATGTGCTATTCACTAACGATTACACAGGAGGGGTTAGAAGAAATTGGATACAACCAGATTTGTAATAATTACCGGACTGTCGGGTGCAGGAAAAAGTATAGCGGTTAAGTGCTTTGAAGATTCCGAGTTTTTTTGCGTAGACAATATCCCTTCCCAGCTGATTCTCAAATTTGCTGAAATTTGTTTAAAATCAAAGGGTAAACTGTCAAAGATTGCTTTAGTAGTAGATATAAGAGGAGGGATATTTTTTAAGGATTTATACGAATCACTTGATTATTTAAAAGAATTGGGGATTAATCGAGAGATATTATTCTTAGAAGCAAATGATGAGATGTTGATGCACCGATTTAGTGGAACCAGGAGAAAACATCCTCTAAATATTTCAAACAACATTCTGGAAAATATACAAGCAGAGAGAGAACAGTTAAAAGAATTAAGGTCACAAGCTAACCTAATAATAGATACTTCTGATTTAACTCCCAAACAATTAAGTAATGAAATTATCAGGAATTTTATAAAAGGGAAAGAACAAGAGATTCAGATAACCCTAATTTCTTTTGGATATAAATACGGCATTCCTATTGATGTTGATATAGTCTTTGATGTTAGATTTCTTCCCAACCCCTTCTATATAGATCAATTAAAAAATTTACCGGGGACCAACGAGAAGATTAAAAAATATGTAAACGAATTTCCTGTGACCCAACATTTTATAGAAATTTATTTCAATTTATTGAATTATTTAATCCCTCATTATATTAAAGAAGGTAAGACTTATTTATCTATTGCTTTCGGATGTACCGGGGGCAGACATAGATCAGTGGTTTTAATAAATAGTTTAGCAAATTATTTAGAGAGTAAGGAATATAAGTTATTTGTGAAACACAGAGATATGGATAAAGAAGAAATAAAGATTAAAAGTGACTTATGAGATTTGACTAAATACGAAAAAAGTTCAAAAAATATACCAAAGAAAGAGTGAGATGTTATTTTCTTACCGAGTAAAAACTGAATTAGCCAGGATAATTCCCAAGAATATACCTGAACAAAAGGGTGAATTACTGGCATTTATAAAATTAAAAGGAAATGTAGTTAAATTTGGTCAGAAGAAAAATTTAGTTATTATTTTAGAAAATCCTACTACCACACGGACTGCTTATAAATTGATTAAGAGGGTTTTTGAAATTTGTCCCTCAGTTAAAAAAGAAAATTTATCAAATACAAAAAAACATTATAAAGTTAAAATTCCTTTTTCAAAAGAAACCGAGAGAATTTTAAAAGAACTGAATTTAAGCCGAGGAAATGAACCCATACCAAATAAACAGTATATCGTGGGAAATAGAATAAATTTAAATAAAGATTTTTCTAAAGATTCGTATTTAAGAGGAGCCTTTTTGGCAAATGGATTTGTAAATGATCCGGAAAAGATGTATCACTTAGAAATTTCCACAAATAATGAAGAGGAAGCAAATTTTATTCATACTCTCTTTAACTATTATGGTTTAAACTCTCGGATAAGTTTTTGGAAGAAGAGGTGGATAGCATATTTAAAGAGAGGGGATAGCATATTTGAATTTTTAAGATTAATCGGGCTTCAGAATGCTTTATTATATTTTCAGGATATAAGAGCCAGAAAAGACGTCTTAAATATTGTAAATCGATTAGTTAATTGCGAAACGGCAAATTTAGATAAAACAGTTCTTTCTGCCGCTAAACAGTTACGCGATATTGATGTGATAGAAAAGAAAATAGGTTTACAGCATCTTTCACCGAGATTATTGTTGGTAGCTGAAGTACGTAAGAATCTACCTTATGCTAGTTTACAGGAATTAGCCGAGGAAGTAGATTTTAAAATTACTAAATCGGGGATTTATCATCGGTTAAAGAAAATTTCTCAGATTGCGGAAAATTTATAAACCAATTTTTTATATCTTTTTTCGCTTTCTTAACTCGATACTTTCTTTTGTTAGCGTAAGCTTTAGTTGAGTAGGAAGAAAGAAGAATACTACTTTTTTCTATCTTTTCTTTCGCTTTCTTAACTCGATACTCGATACTATATACTCGATACTTTCTTTATAAAATAACTATATTAAAAAGGGAGGAATTAAAATGGCAAACGTAATCTTAAAGAATCTTACTAAAAAATTTAAAGAGGTGACCGCAGTAGATAATGTAAATATAGAGATAATGGATAAGGAATTTGCGGTCTTAGTCGGTCCGTCTGGTTGTGGGAAGACCACAACTTTGCGGGCAATTGCTGGTTTAGAGGAAGCAACCACAGGAGAGATTTATATTGGCGATAAGCTGGTAAATGATGTTCAGCCCAAGGATAGAGATATTGCTATGGTATTTCAAAACTACGCTCTTTATCCTCATATGGATGTTTACAATAATATGGCTTTTGGATTAAAATTGCGGAAATTTCCCAAGAAAGAGATAGACCAAAGAGTGCAGGAAGCAGCCGAGATTTTAGGGATAGAAAACTTATTAAAGAGAAAACCTAAGCAGTTATCCGGTGGACAAAGGCAGCGAGTGGCAGTAGGGAGAGCCATAGTAAGAAAACCAAAAGTGTTTTTATTTGATGAACCTCTTTCGAATTTGGATGCCAAGTTAAGAGTAGCCATGAGGGCAGAAATTAGCAAACTTCACCGTAGATTAGAGGCTACTATAATTTATGTAACTCATGATCAGGTAGAAGCAATGACTATGGCTAGTAGAGTATTTATCATGAATGAGGGCCGTGTAGACCAAATAGGTGCACCTTTGGAAGTTTATAGAAAACCGAATAATAAGTTTGTGGCTGGTTTTATCGGTTCCCCGGCAATGAATTTTATAGATTCTAAAATTGTAAAGGAAAATGGAGACTATTTTATCGATGCAGAAAGTTTTAAAGTAAAAGCTTCCCAGGCTTTTTATTCTAAAATAGCAGATTATGCCGGGAAAGAAGTAATTTTTGGCATAAGGCCTGAAGATCTTTACAATAAACAGTTTGCATCTGATGCTGCACCTTCCAATACTATAAAAGCTAAAGTAGATGTAATTGAACCTTTAGGAGCAGAGATTTTTATTTACCTGGCTTGTGGGAAGCATTCTGTGATAGGAAAAATGGATTCACGGACCCAGATAGAAGTCGAGCAAAGCATGGAAGTAGTAATAGACATGGAAAAGACCCATATCTTTGATCCAAAAACTTTATTGGTTATAGTTTAGATGAAGTGAAATTTAAGTTTTAGTACCCAAGCTCGTTTTATATTCTAATAAAGCATAGAAAATATTTTATATTTTGAAAAAATTATATATAAGATGTGCCAGTATCATATACAAGATAATAGTGGAGTTGGTGAGATGAAACCTGAATTATCATTGACACAAAAACAAAAATTAATTCTTACTCCCCAATTATATCAAGCGATTAATATATTACAATTAAATTTAGTTGAACTAAAAGATTTAATTGATGAAGAATTAGTAGATAATCCCTTATTAGAAGTTAAACAAGAAGCAGGTTCAATAACAGAAAAAATAAATCAAGAGGAAAATGCTTTAACTCCAATCGAAGAATCTAATCAAAGAAGAGAAGAGAATAACTTTGATGATTGGTTAAGTTATCTCAAAGAAAAAGATTATCGACCTTTGCCCGATAGATCCGTAGCGGAGAAAGAAAATAGAGATGAAAATTTTATTTATTATAGAGAATCATTACAAGATTATCTGCTAATTCAATTAGGTACAGCGGTAAGCAGTGATATTGATTATAAGATTGGGGAATATTTAATAGGCAGCATAGACGATAACGGCTATTTAACGGTTGGCTTAGATGATATTTCTCTTGATTTAAACATAAAAAGAGATAAAATAAAAAAGATATTACCTTTAATCCAAAGTTTTGACCCGCCTGGAGTGGGAGCAAGAAATCTACAAGAATGTCTATTAATCCAGATAAAATATTTGGGCATTAGTGATATAAAAATTGAGAAGATAATAAAATACCATTTACAGGATTTAGCCCGGAAATCATTTAAGAAAATTTCTAAAGATCTAAAAATATCGGTATCTGAAGTTCAATCTTTGGCTGATGTAATTAAAAACTCCTTTGACCCTAAACCCGGTAGAAAAGTGGGAAACTTCAAGGAGGTTAAATATATACTTCCCGATTTGGTAATAATCAGGAAAAAAAGAGGAGGATACAGAGTAATTTTTAATGATAGTTATTTACCCCAAATAGAGATAAATCCTCGCTATAAAACGATTTTAGAGGCAGGTAATAATATTTCCCCTTATAACATAGGAAAACTAATTAAAAAGGGAAGCATTTCTGAGCATGAGATCAAAGATGCTAAAAAATATGTTGAAGAAAAATTAAATTCCGCTAAGTGGTTGATTAAAGGCATAGAGCAGAGGAAAAAAACTATTTATCGCATTGCTGAAACTTTAATAGAATATCAGAAAGGTTTTTTAGATAAAGGAATTTTATATATAAAACCCCTAACCTTAAGGAAGTTAGCAAACAGGTTAGAAATTCACCAATCTACTGTGTCAAGGGCGATTCATAACAAGATGGTGCAAACTCCCCGGGGACTTCTTAAGATGAAATTCTTCTTTTCTAAAGGAGTGGACAAGGAAAGCGGAGGCACTATCTCTACCGATAAGATAAAAAAGTTAATAAAAGAATATGTCAGCAATGAGAATTGTTTAAAACCATGTAGTGATCAGAAGTTAGCAGGTTTATTGAGCGAAAAAGGCGGGGTAAATATTTCTCGGCGAACAGTGGCTAAATACCGAGAGATATTGAAAATACCATCTTCTAATCTGCGTAAAAGGTTTAGTATATAGTGAATAGTATTTAGTTAAAAGGAATTCAGGAGTCAGGAGCCGGAATCCAGAATAAGATAATATCTTGTATTATATATTATGTAGAACATAAAACAAAAAATAAGGAGGAGAGAAATGACCATAAAAGTAGGAATTAACGGATTCGGAAGAATCGGGAGGAATGTTTTTAGAGCTGGGTTAAAAGAAAAAGAAATAGATTTTGTAGCAGTAAATGATATAACCGATGCTAAAACATTAGCGCATCTATTAAAATATGATTCTGTTCATGGTAAATTACCAGAAGTAAAATTAGAAGATGATAATATTTTGGTGGGAGAGAGAAGATTAAAAGTATTGAGTGAAAGAGACCCCTCTAAACTTCCCTGGAAAGATTTAGGGGTAGAAGTTGTTATTGAATCTACGGGGATTTTTAGAGATAGAGAAGGAGCTTCAAAACACATAACTGCTGGAGCAAAAAAAGTGGTTATATCTGCACCTGCTAAAGGAGAGGACATAACTATAGTAATAGGTGTTAATGAAGATAAGTATATACCTGAAGAACATCACATCATATCTAATGCTTCCTGCACAACTAATTGCCTTGCGCCAGTTGCAAAGGTTCTATATGATATATTTGGAATCGAGAAAGGGGTAATGACTACCATACACTCTTATACTGCAGATCAGAGTTTAATGGACCTCCCACATAAAGACTTGAGAAGAGCCAGAGCAGCGGCGTTATCCATGATCCCAACTACTACTGGAGCAGCAGAGGCAACGAGTTTAGTAATTCCAGAATTAAAAGGAAAATTAACCGGCATGGCTTTTCGTGTTCCTACACCCAATGTTTCAGTTGTGGATTTAGTAGTTATACTAAGAAAGAAAACAAGTCCGGAAGAAATTAATCAGTCTTTTAGGGAAGCCTCACAGGGCAGTTTAAAGGGAATTTTAGATTATACTGAAGAACCTTTAGTTTCCATAGATTTTAACGGTAACTCTTTTTCTTCTATTGTTGATGGATTGTCTACGCTGGTGATAGATGGTAATTTAGCTAAAATTATAGCCTGGTATGATAATGAGTGGGCTTATTCATGCAGAATCTTAGATCTTGTAAAATATATTTGGAAATAGGCGGGGGTTAAAATAATGCGTATTCCAGTAATTGCTGGAAACTGGAAGATGAATAAAAATATCGTAGAAGCAGTATCTTTAGTTAAAGAACTAAAAGATTTTGTTCGCGGAATCAAAGGAGTAGATATTGTAGTTTGTCCACCTTTTACTTCTCTTTGGGTGGTAAAAGAGATAATTAATGGTACAAACATCCTTCTGGGAGCTCAGAATATGTATTGGGAAACCAAAGGGGCATTTACCGGAGAAACATCTCCCCCGATGCTTAAAGATGTGGGATGTGAATATATTATACTGGGTCATTCCGAAAGAAGACAATATTTTAAAGAGACTTCTGAAGAGGTTGCCAAGAAGACCGAAGCCGCACTTTCAGTTAATCTTATACCTATCGTGTGTGTAGGCGAAAATTTAAAGGAAAGAGAAAGTGGTGAAACCAAGGCTCTAATAGAACAGGAGATTAAGGCTTTATTTTCAAAAATCGATTCTACCTTAGCAGGAAGAATAATTGTAGCCTATGAACCTATATGGGCTATCGGCACAGGCAGGTCCAGCAGCTCACAGGATGCTAATATAATAATTAAATTTATTAGGGAACTATTTTCCTCCGAATATGGAAGTAAAATAGCTGAAGGAATAAGAATCTTGTATGGTGGGAGTGTAGATCCTAAGAATATTTCTGAGTTCATGAATGAATCTGATATTGACGGAGCTTTAGTTGGAGGAGCAAGTTTATATGCTTTAAGTTTCTCTCAAATAGTAAAAGCAGCTGAAATATTATAAAGTAAGCGTAAACTTTAGCGGGGTAGTTAGATAAAAAGAAGAATACTACTTTTTTTGTATCTTTTCTTCTCTTTCTTAACTTGATACTCGATACTATATACTCGATACTTTCTTTAGATATCTTGAACCTAACCTATAATTGTGTTAAAATAAAAATCCGAAATCGTTAAGAGAATAAATATATTGTATAGAAATTTCCTTTTTCCGTAAGCCCTAATTAGTGAATAGTGAATAGTCGTTAGTGAATAGCTATAAAAGAAAAAATTGAAAAACGGATAAAAAACAAGATATATATAATAAATAATTTAGTAAACAAAATACATTAATGATTAATAAATTATAGGTTTTAAGTTTCAAGTTACAAGTTGCCAGTTTATAGAAAACCCAAAGTGCGAAGTGATTGTATTATCATACTCACTTGTAATAAACTGTAAACCGATAACTGAAAACTGTATTTAAAACTAACGACTAACGACTATTCACTAACGGCTAATTTAATCTAATTTTTATGAGAGGAGGTATAAAGTGCCTATAGCATTGATGATAATTCAGATTACAATAAGCATAGCTTTGATTTTAGCAGTGATACTTCAGCATAGAAAGTCAAGTAAAGCTTCAGGTATTTTTGGTGGAGGGACAACTGCTGATTATGGAGGGAAGAAAGGCAAAGAAGCATTTTTAATGAAACTTACTACTATTATAGCGGTGCTTTTTATGTTGTCTTCGCTTTTGCTTAGTTTAATTAGATAGAGAGGAATTCTTTGTGAGGAAGGTGTATTTGCTGGGACCCAGGAAGTAGATAAACTTTTAAAAGACAAGAAGATAAAATTATGGTCTTTAGAAAGAGGAAGAATTCCGGGTAAGATAGAAAATTCAAAATTAAAGCAAATTCTGTAAAAATAAGTGGATAACGGAGGAAATGGGTAAATGGATGATTTACTCTTACAGGTTAAAGATTTAAAGACCTATTTTTATACTGATGA
>Ga0154857_1032_pt1 | contig 10946 bp, 6 predicted proteins | sample Rifle2008BG19ft_FD_105829 | JGI IMG/M metagenome (GOLD analysis project Ga0154857, IMG submission 105829) | Candidatus Atribacteria bacterium RBG_19FT_COMBO_35_14
AATATTTATCATCATCTCTTTTTTTCTTTTTTTTCTCTTCATACATATTCTCATCAGCTATTTTGATTAATTTTTCTATGGATAAAGGATTAGACGGGTTATAACAGGAAATACCAATACTAAAGCTTATCTTATAGGGGTCATTAAGATTTTTATTAAATTCTTTTAATTTATCAGTTATTCTTTCTTTGATTAGAGGAACATCATTCAGAGAGCTATCGGGAAAAATCAACAGGAACTCATCTCCTCCCATACGACAGATGATATCGACCTCTCTTAAGGTAGATTTAAAGAACTTCGCTGCCTCTTTTAAGGCCTTATCACCTTTTTTATGACCAAGGGTATCGTTAATATATTTAAGTCCATCCAGGTCAAGATAGAGTAACAGGATAGAGGTTTTATGGCGCTGGGCAGACTTAATTTGCCGTTCGAAAAGACTCAGACCATACCCTCGGGAATAACAACCGGTAAGGACATCAAAATGTGCTAATTTTTCCAACTTTTTTTCCAGTCTTTTACGTTCAGTAATATCAATATAAGTGGCTACTAATCCTTTTATCTGCCCATCAATTTTTATATTAGAACCAGATATTAAAACCGGAAAGAGCGTGCCATCTTTCCTTTTCCTTACGGTCTCATAATTAAAATAACCTTTTGATGATCTTTTAGTTAATCCCTTTCCTTCTTCCAATTTATCAGAGGGATGAATCATTCCGTCATCAAGGTTTCTACCTTTTATCTCTTCCAGGGTATAGCCAAAGAGTTTAGTAAAACGGGGGTTGATGTTCAAGATAGTACCCTTCTCATCTACATATACTATAGCTTCAGGACTATTCATAAATAGACTGGCAAATTCTTGCTGGCTTTCACGTAAGGCCTCTTCGTTTTTTTTACGCTCGATGGCAGTAGCCACCTGAGAGGAGACGAATTCTAAAAGCTTGATATCTTTTTCAGAATAAAGATGGGGATTGGTGTAACTCTGGACGGCCATAACGCCAATAGTTTTATCTTCTATCTTTAAGGGGACTCCTAACCAGATACTCTGAGGGGTGGTACTGCCCCAGGGGGACAATATCCCTTGGTTTATCATTTCCTCATATTGGTTATTATCATTTAGAAGAGGTTGACCATTTTTTATAACATAGGCAGTAAGGGTTTTGGCAGTGCTAAAGCGAATGATAGGGAAGTTATTATCTTTCTCATCTACATGATAGGGAAAGTAGATCTTATCTTCTTTTTCATCAACCAGAGCAATATAGAAGTTAGCGGTATCGATGATACTGCCCAACTCCTGATGGATTAGGGGGTAGAGCTGATCAAGCGAGATGGGTGAATTGGCAGCTTTAGAGATATTGTATAAGACCTGATGGAGCTGCTCATTTTGCTTACGCTCGGTGATGTCCTGGTATAAGGCAATAGCTCCCTGGTGTTTCTCTTCTATTATAACCGGAGAGAGAAATCAATACCGGGAATAAGGTTCCGTCCTTCTTTTTTCTAATGGTTTCATAACTTGAATATTCTAGTCTCCGGGTAAGTTTCTTTCCTTCCTCTATTTTATCAGGGGGATGAATCATCCCTTCATCGATATTCCTACCTTTAATTTCCTTTAAAGTATAACCGAAAAGCTCGGTAAAGCGGGGATTTATATTTAAAATAGTCCCTTCTAAATCTTCATAGACTAAAGCTTCGGGGCTGCTGTTAAAGAGACTGGCAAACATTTTTCTGGATTTTCTTAGCTTTTTTTCTGCTTCCTTCGGTTTGGTGATATCACGAACATAAACTATAAGTCTGAGTTTACCTCCGATACAGACAATTTTGGTGGCAATTTCTGTGGGAAAGATAGTGCCATCTTTCTTTTTGCTTATTCGAGGAACGAAAATACCTTGAGTAGTTTCTTTTTCGGTAACAACCTTAGGTATTTTTTTTGCAAATTCTTTGGGAACTAAATCGGTAATGGATAAACCAACCATTTCTTCTTTAGTGTATCCAAACATCCTTGCCCCAGCAGTGTTACATTCAAGTATGCGGCCTTCTATTGTCTCTATAAGAATGCCATCAGCAGCTAAATCTACCAGAATTCGATATTTTTCCTCATTCTCACTTAAAGTTTCTTCTATCTGCTGATGCCTAATTTCTGATTTTTCCAATTCGGTAATTTGCCAGCGTAATTTCATTAATTCATCTATTAACTGCTCTTTGGTTTTTTCTTTTTCTTCCATATATTCCACTTTATCCCTTCAGGACTTAGAGTTTTGACTGTCAAGGGGAACCCCCCTGTCGCCTAAAGGATGATCAATAAAAAGCTGATTCGGTAAAATTAGACTAACCTCTTTTACTTCCTTAAATCTTCCGAGCGATCAAAGGGAATCCGATAGATTTGCAAAATTTCCTGATGGGTGTTCTCTGCTTTTCCCCGGTCAACCACGATCTGTTGACCCCATTTATCTTCAAATACAATATAAGGATCCAGGCTATTTTCAACTTTGTTTATTAGTTCCCTTAAATTCCATATTTTTTCCCCATTAACTTTTTCTACCACCCAGCTATTCACATTTTGATAGCCTTGGTTCACATTAGCGGCCAGGGTTTTTAATAAAACTACCACTTGTTGTCCTTCCTTTTCGGGAATATTACTATTAAGTAAGGGATAAATTAATTCCTTGGGTGCAGACTGATACCACTGTGAACCCCAGATATCCAGTAAATTTTTACTTAAAGGACAAAAAATCAGGCCGCCATAAATATAATAAGTAGGCAATGTTTCATACTCTTCCATGGGGACAAGTTGATCCTTTTTTAAAGAACGGGAGAGGGTTAAATCGAGGGATATTTTTTCACCCTCTCTTAAAATTTCCATCTGAATATTCTCTCCAATCTGCTTTTGCTGAATAACATAAGTCAACTGGGTCCGTTCATTGGTACGGAACTCTATGGTTCCATCATTACCAACCGCATAATTTCCGATGGAAAGTAAAATATCGCCGGCCTGTAAATACCTATCTGCCGGAGATCCGGGGATGATCTGATTGATCAGAACACCACTTAGTTCTTCTTCCATTTGATAATATTTTCTTAAACCCTGATTTTCCATATCCTGAAGACTTACCCCCAGACTGGGGTAGCCATCATAACTACCATCTTGTAAATCGTCAAAAAAGTGACGGATCACCGGAACCGGCACCATATACCCGATATTCTGGGAAGAAGAGATACCCTGCATAACCACACCTACAATCTTATCATCAACCAGAACCGGACCGCCGCTATTACCCGGATTGATTGCCGCATCGATTTGACCGGCTAAAAATGACGAAGAACTGTGGACATAAGGTTGATGTTCAATTCGGGAAATAATACCTTTGGTAATACTCAACATATCACCGCCCATGGGAAATCCATAGACCAGGACTTCCTGCTGGGTTTCAGGTAATTCACCAAATAATAAAGCCGGTTCCCCTTCAAAAAAAGCCGGGTCTTCTACTTTTAATAGAGCCAGATCGGTTAAATGTGAAACGGCAGCTACTTGCGCCTGGTAACGTTCGGTTTCCCCATATTTCCGGACCTGTAAGAAAGTATGATCACTCACCACATGGGCATTGGTCAGGATAAGATTATTCTCAATAATACATCCTGAGCCTGAAACACCCTGGGGTCCCCGCATGCTCCAGGGATTATAATAATCCGGTGAATTGCTGACCGTATACACTTTAACAATTGCTTCCCTGACATCTAAAACGGCACTGGATACCGGGAAGGTAATACCCAATAAGAATATGGTAATCAAAAAGAATATTAACCTGACTTGATACAAATTGGACAAAAATAAATATCGGTTTAAAACTTTTGAATTATTTTGTTTTTTCATCATATGAACCTCTCTATCTAAAAATAATAATCAATTAACTTATCGCCAAGGCAAGACTTTTATTTATTTTACCATGAATACATAGAAAATCAAAACACCAAATGGATAAAACACTGTCATGAGTCAACTGTCCCTTGTCACATTTTTTCTCTATCACGGTAATCAAGAAAGGCTGGCATCATTTGCACAATCTTTGACGAACTGCCTCATATAGAATTATTCCAGCAGCTACTGATGTATTTAAGGATTCAGTGGACCCTAAGGTAGGAATTTTTATTTTTTATAAGCTCCCTTCCTCCATATATTGCCTGGTCTTCTTATGGGGTTTATACTTTATTAAGAGACCAAGGCTTCCGGTAGAGGATTTAGTAACCATAAAAGGTACTATCAATAAGACTTTAGCCAATCGTTTCAAAAAGAGGGGGATGAGATAGAGTAGATCAGGGACTCTAAGTCTGGCCAAGGTAGGGAAAAAGATTGTAAATAATGAATGGGATAGTTGGTGGTTTAAAGAAACCGACCAGATAGGGATAAAATCAGACTTAAATTAGAAAAGATAATCTCTCGATTTTGATAAAGACAGTAATGATAAATACGAACATACTTATTCTCTCCCGGTCCAACCCGGACCCCATCAGGATAGGTATTGGGTAAGATCATTAAAGAGATTAGTAAGTATAAATTAATCATTTGATATTTTAAGAAAAAGATGTATCCAAGATAAATAATATGTTTATTTTAGAAAATACTATAGTGGGTTTATTTTATATTAAACTTCATAAATATCTGTCTTTCTTTTCGTGAATTAAATAGGTTCTATGCCAAGGGTTTAGCTAATTTCACCTTTAGAATGTCCTTGTCTTTTTAAGGTTTGTATCTTCTGGTACATTTTTCTCTTTTTCACTTCCATTCTCCTGTCGTTTTTCTAAAACTATACAGGGGTTTTTCTTAGATGGGAATTCTGTTTACCAGGTCCATGGGAATTTCGTTTACCGTTCCCATAAAAGTGCTATATGATAGATTATTAGTAAATCAAATACCCAAAAAAGTAGCTCTAATGGCCACTATGAAAAATTAATATTGATATCTCATGCCATATATAGAGGTAAGACAAAATATTTTTTTGCTTATATTTCTTAAAATATTTACAATAAAATACAGTATCTAAAGGAGAGTTTGCGGGTTGACTTTTAACACAGTATATTAAGGAAAGGGGGCGGGGTGAGGGTAGAATATCTATTCTTAACTTTTTTAAAACTATACGCTTCTCTATAATTTATCCATGATGATACGAATGACCGAGGGTATCCGCCTCTTATGAAAAGTCAGAAAAAGTAACGAAATATTGAACCATTATGACTCTCCTAATATTAGCATCTATGAAAATTCTCCAAAACTTCTCCTCTATATTCTTTCACCAATGCTTCATCTATGTAATTCAATCACTTGATTTTTAAAATTGTATACAAAAAATGCAAGAATAGGGAGTGTTAGTCCCTATTCTTGCATTTTACTATATGGTTTTATCCGAAAACTATCCGTAATTTAACCTCCACTTTTACAAGAAAGGGGGAAGTAGCTCTAGTAACCTACTAAATTAGTTCAACCAAATTCCAAATGAAGTAAAAATATCCACCATCTAAAGCAAATTTCGTTTTATTTAGTAATACTATAATTATAAGCAAAACGTCCAAACAACAACCCTATTAGGGAAAGCATGAAACTGATTGTCCACGTTCTTACCCCCCAAGGTGAAATCATAAAATTAATTCCTGCCCATAATAACATAATATTGCCAATCAAACACAACGAGTATTTTATAGATAAACCGTGCCTGTATATTTTTAACCCAAATAATATTAACATCTTTAAAGCCAAGAATGCCAATAAAACTCCTATAATATCCTGGACAAGATAATAATAATGAAAATCCATCCTTTGTCCATGCTCCTTATCCTAAATTTAAATTACATCACTGTTTATTTTTTATATTATTAGGTTACTTTATTTTTATGCTTTTTAAAGGTTAGTATATATTTGTCTGTTTCACCATAAACTTCTCCCTCGTCCAATTCAGTCATAGTAAATCCAGTAATACCATAAATTAGTGATATGATTGGGTTTATATAACACAAAAAACAATATGGAATAAACGCATATGGTGAAACACCTAGTACCGAAGCAGGGAAAAGGGATGCAGTATTCCATGGAATTATTGGCCCACCAAGAGTACCGGCGTCTTCAATGATTCTTGATAGATTTTCCGGTCTCATCCTCATACTTCTAAATAGTGGTTGCATCAAAGTGCCTGTTATAGTCGCTGAGAAAGTACTTGAAGCTCCTAATATATTCGTGATATAGCTAACTAACATTGTAGAAATAACCAAGGTTTTCACAGATTGTATTTTGTTTGAAATTGAATTAAGGATGGCAGCAAAAATACCTGTTCCATTTAATATACCTCCAAGTCCAATAGCGAATATTATTAAACCTACAGTACTGTAAGTTCTTGTAATACCACCGCGGGTTAATAGTGTATCAATAAAAGGCAAACCCGAAGTTGACACATACCCACTATAAAGGAAGGATAAAGCCTTATTTACACTAACTCCTTGATATAATATAGCTACAATAGCTCCTACTACTGAACCAAAAAGTATCGAAGAGTATGGTTGTGCATTCTTAACTAGCAAATAAATTACTATAACCGCTGGTATTAATGGGATAATACCCAAATTAAATGATTTTGCCATTTCTGCCGAAACTTGATTAATCTGTGAGTAGTCAAAATTACTTGTGCTATATTTAAATCCAATAATCAAAAATAGTATAGCTGTTATAATATATGAAGGTGTTGTTGTCCAGAGCATATGTTTTATGTGGTTTAGAAGCTTACCACCAGATACTGCTGGTGCAAAAACTGTAGTATCAGATATGGGTGACATTTTATCTCCGAAGTAAGCGCCACAAACAATGGCTCCAGCTGTTATACCAGAAGGTATACCCATACTATTTCCTATAATCATCATGGCAAGCCCAGATGTACCAATAGTACCCCACGAAGTACCCGTTATCAGCGAAGAGATTGAGCAAAGCAATAATGTCGTAACAAGAAAATACTGAGGACTTATTATCTTTAATCCTGCATATATAAAAGTAGGGACTGTCCCTGACGCTATCCAAGATCCAATCATAGCACCAACTGATAGAATAATCATAATCGGTGTCATTGCTGTTCTTATCATATCATAAGCGAAATTAGCAATTTCTTTAGAAGAATACCCTATTTTAATAGCAAAAGGAAGGACTATCAACCAGCATATAAATATCAATATTCTAATATCTGCTTTAAAAATTATCATCCCTATTGCTATAAATAAAACTATAATTGCCAAAACCAAAGAAGCTAAACCAATAGAAGGAATTTTTAATTTACTTTCCATAATATTTTCTCCTTTTCTTTTTTGATTAAACATAAACAAAAAATTATTTTCTCAATACAGTAGATAATAAAATTTCATGTTAATAAATTCGGCTGATATTATTACAATTTTACACGCCTCCTTTCTATTAGCAAACACCAAAAATTTGTTCAACTGCTTAAAATAATTCCTATTTATTAGTACAATCGGTTAAGTATAAAACTCTTGTGTTATATATTAAATTTATGGGACACACAGAATTCTATAGCAACTTTTAATAAATCGCACCTGTAAGTCCCTCTTCCGCAAATAAAGCTCCACTCCCTCCTGTATGTAGAAAAACTACTTTGCTTTCCTTAGGAATTTTTCCATTTTTTATATGACCCAACAATCCTGAAAACCCCTTTCCTGTATAAACTGGATCCAAAAACAGTGCCTCTTCTTTAGCCACTTCCCTGATGGTATCCCTTCCTTCCTTGGTTGGTACTCCATATCCTTTACCAATAAAATCTTGATCAATATTAATTTCATCTAATATCAGATTTCTCTTTGGTGGTTCAAGTCCTAATCTTTGAAAAATAGCTTCAGTTCTTTGACAAATCATTTCTTCATTATAACGCTCACCAGGACCATAAGGATTACAAGCTATAGACATTATTTTAGTATTTGATTTCATAATTAATTTGCCCGCTATAAGACCTGGTAACGTCCCAGCAGTACCAGTTGTATGGTAAAAATAATCGAAGTTTACACTCATTTCTTTGGCCTGCTGCACAACTTCTTTAAATCCCAACACATAAGCTACCCATCCATCTGGGTGTGTACATCCACTGGGGAGTACTATAGTTTTATGTCCTTGGCTTTCGAGTTCTTTTTTTCTATTTTCACTTAGTTCAATCATTTTATTAACCATGGGAGTTGTACTATAGCCCTCATAATCTTTTAATACATAATGAATCTCACAATTCATTATTTTATTAAGCAATAAATTCCCTAAAAAAGGTTTAGGTTCTCCTTGTTTAATCACATCCATCAAGTAAAGTATTGGTTTCAATCCGCAAATTCTACAAAAAGAAACCATCTGCATTCCCGCATTTGTTTGATACCCACCCATTGAAATTAAGTACTCCACACCTTCTTTTAATGCTTCTCCAACAATGAATTCAAGTTTCCTCGTTTTATTGCCACCAAAACAACTAGGACCAGTAAGATCATCTCTCTTCATAAATATATTTACCTGATATTTTTTTGAAAGATTTTCTAGTTTATGTAGCGGGGTGGGTAAAAATAAAACCTTCTTTCGTGGAATTTTCTTAAAAAGGCGATCAATCTCTCTAACATCCATGGGGGGCATCCTTCTTTCGATTTTGGATTTTAAATAACAACTCAATGTAATTTTTATGAAAAATTCGCTCTAGTATTGTTTTATTTGCTATATAAACTATTTCTTTTAAAAAAATAGTTAATTATTTAATTTTTGAATCTAGACCTTGCTATTATAAATAAAAACTATTGCATAGCAATTGCTTCTATCTCTATTAATGCATTTTTAGGGAGACAAGCCACTTCCACACAACTTCTTGCAGGAAATTTTTCCTCAAAATATTCTGCATAGATTTGATTAAATTTAGTAAAATCATTCATGTCTTTTAAAAATACAGTTGTTTTTACTATATTTTTTAAAGTACAAGAATACAATTCTACAAGTATCTTTAAATTTTCTAATATCTGCTTAGTCTGTTCTTGTATATTTCCCCCTACTATATTTCCAGTTTCAGAATTTATAGGAAGTTGGCCGGATAAAAATAACATGCTCCCTACTTTAACTGCGGGAGAATATGGTCCAATTGCAGCAGGAATTTTATTACTGCTAATAATAATTCTTTCCTCCATAGTATTTCCCTTTCTTTATTTCTGATTGTTAAATTTCTTAATTAGAATAAGTATTAAAACAATAAATATTGTTTTAAGTTATTTCTTTTTTCTTTTTAATTTTTAACTCATCTAAATAGTTATAAATTGTAAAACGAGAGACACTAATCTCTGAGGCTAATTGATTTATGGCTCCTTTAATTAGAAAACCGCCTTTCTCATCAACTATCTTTGCTACCATTAATTTATCGCTTTTTTGCATTATAGATACTGGTTTGCCTATTGTATCAATAGCTCTTCTAATAATATCTTCTAAAACTTCATTTACATCGCTGGTAAAAGTTTCTACTCCCTCTTTTGATTTTTCCCTGTTCAAATCAACATTGGTACAAAATTCTTCTATAATATTATTAAACATCAAATGCTCGGTAAGGTCATAATTAATACACATACAACCAACTATCTTTTTCTGATCATCTCTAATAAAGAAAGTGGAAGACTTTAATATTTTCCCATCTTTAGTTTTAGTTCTATAATTTACCATTGCATCTTCCTTTTTCTTCTTGTGACCATTATTACGCCAAATTGATAATGCAAAATCAGTAATAGGGTCGCCAATTTTTCTTCCTGTAACCTGTCCATTTTCGATTTCTACGATAGAATGTTGAGGATTACTAAAATCATGTAACACTGTCTCACAATTTTTTCCAAACATTTGAGCTATAGTTTTAACTAATGGAATAAATCTTTTTAATTCTGGATGCATTTATTATAAACTCCCAACATTTTTATATTTACTAATTATTTTTAATACTTATTAAATATTTTTATACATTATATAACACATCCTTTTAGAAATTCAATCTTTTTTGAAAAATATTTTTGTTTTTTCCCAATTTTTTTAAAAATAGAGGAGTATAATTAAAAATTTCTTAACCTAAGGAAAATTTATTAAGGAACTTGCTGTAGCAGCGCTTACTGAAAGAGTTATCTTGAGCCTTATATTATAGGGATTTAAAGTAGCGATGCGAAAAAAGTTCTTTTTTGCATTATTTTAAGTCGATCTATGGTTTTACCCCTCAAAAATGGCTCTTTTCGGTTAAATTTTCATCCCTTCAAAATCTGAAAGTGTCTATTTATAAGGTTTTTGTGATTTTGAGAAGGTAAAATAGGTTAAAAATAGGGGTCGTATTACCGATTTTTCGAAAATTAAGACCTCAAAAAAGGTACTTCTCGTACGTTTTAAAGGCATTCCTAAAGACGGTCTAAAACCCTTGTAAATAAAGGTTCTTGTGTTATTGCGAGGAACGAAGTGACAAGGCAATCTCGTGTTTTTGTATTTACTTGTCATTTCTGCCCTTCTATATCATTCCAGCTCCCCCGCTTTCGCGAGGATAAACTCTAAAATGAATAAATGCTGCTCTTCGCTGGGTTAAAGCTGTATGAGTCATTTCGATTGATCCTGCACTGTATTTTTGCACTTTAAAAATATATGCTATTCCTATTTTTTCCTATTTTCTCTATCGCGGTAATCAAGAAAGGCTGGCATTATTTGCACAATCTTTGACGAACTGCATCATATAGAATTATTCCAGCAGCTACTGATGTATTTAGGGATTCAGTGGACCTTAGGATAGGAATTTTTACCTGAAACAGTGAACCCATGGTAGATCTAATCACTTTTGGGTTGAATAAATCTACAGTTCCTTCAGTTAATAATACTGCAACAGCACCTGCTGCAGCGCTGGTCCTTATGATTGTTCCAAGATTTCCGGGATCTTGTAAGC
>Ga0154857_1043_pt1 | contig 10729 bp, 10 predicted proteins | sample Rifle2008BG19ft_FD_105829 | JGI IMG/M metagenome (GOLD analysis project Ga0154857, IMG submission 105829) | Candidatus Atribacteria bacterium RBG_19FT_COMBO_35_14
GCATGAGTGTGATGAAGCATGTGATGGTACTTGTGACAGTGAACCTAAAGGTAGTGGCATGAGAAGAAATTCTACAGATAATATTTCTGGATTAGCGGCTCATGTAAGCGGAATGGAAATGAAAACCATGACTATTGCAAATATTGCTACCCTTTGGGGAGTAGATGCCAATCAATTGTTAGAGGGAATTAAGAATGAATTTAAACTTACTCAAACATATACTCTTAGCAACACCATAGATGATTTATGGGGAGAATATCGATTTTTGCCTTATCAGATAATGGAGATTGCAAAAAGAATTAAAACAGCATCAGTCGAATAAATTCTAAACTAGCAAAATAAAATAACTAGCTTCAATTAACAAAAAATAGCTCCCTTGCTGATAAGAGTGAGGGAGCTATTTTTTTGGTTGAAAAAAAATATTTTAAAATAAGTTGACAAAATGATACAATTATAGTATCATATTAAAAAATAAAGAGTAAATTTTTAAGCAAATAAATTATTATCAAGATACAAAAAAAATAAAGGGAAATCGATAAGTGAAATTAATTACCCGAAACACCGATTACGCGGTAAGGGCACTTTGCTATATTGCCGAACAAAAACAAGAAGTAATCTCCGGTGACCAATTAGTTAAATCTTTAGAGATGCCCCGCTCCTTTTTAAGAAAAATACTACAAACTTTAAATAAAGAAGGATTTCTTAATTCATCTAAGGGCAAGGGGGGCGGTTTTGCTTTAGCTGTGTCTGCGGGAGAAATAACCCTAACGGATGTAATGAAAATATTTCAGGGACCGATAAGATTAAGTGAGCATAAATTTAAAAAAAGCGATTGTCCTTATATAAGCGATTGTCTTTTAAAGAAAAAGATAGATGAGATAGAAAAAGAAGTTATAGCAAAATTAAAAGCTATAACCATATCATCAATATTAAAAAAAGGAGACAAAGGTAAATGACTAAGAAGTTAGAGATTTACAAGTGTGATATTTGCGGAAACATTGTTGAGGTGCTACACGAAGGTATAGGTGCTTTAGTCTGCTGCGGGCAGGAAATGAAGTTGATGAAAGAACAGACTGCTGATCAGACTACCGAAAAACATGTACCGGTGATGGAGAAGATTCCTTCCGGGATTAAGGCGGTGGTCGGCTCAACCCTGCATCCCATGGAAGAGAAACACTATATCGAATGGATCCAAGTGGTTACCAAAAAAGGTGCTTCCCGAAAATTTTTAAAACCGGGCGATAAGCCGGAAGCTTTCTTTAAAGATATAGAAGGATTGGAAAAGATTAGAGAATATTGTAATGTTCATAAATTATGGGAACATCAAGAAGGTAAATAATACTATCATTGTAGGGGCGTATTGCAATACGCCCCTGCTTCTAACCTTTTTTCACTTAAGTTTTTATTTTATAAAGAGGAGATGAAAAAATGGATTTAAAAGCACTTTACAATATTAGTTATGGTATTTATATAGTCAGTTCAAAAAAAGAAGGCCGTATAAACGGACAGATTGCCAATACAGTTTTTCAGACAACTTCCGAGCCGGCTACCATTGCGGTTTCTATTAATAAAAAAAATTTAACCCATGAATTTATTACCGAAAGCAGAGTCTTTGCCGTTTCGGTATTAGAACAGGAAACCGATATGAAATTTATCGGAAGATTTGGTTTTAAATCGGGGAGAGATGAAGATAAGTTTAAGGGAGTAAATTATAAGATCGGGGTAACCGGTTCGCCCATAATTATGGAAAATACTTTGGCTTATATGGAGGCAGAAGTAGTTATGGAAATGGATGCAGGAACCCATACTCTATTTGTAGGGAAAGTGGTTGAAGCAGAAAATATTAAAAAGGCAAAACCGTTGACTTATGATTATTACCATCAAGTGAAGAGAGGTGTCTCTCCCAAGAACGCACCTACTTATATTGCGAAAGAGGAAAAATCGGAAAAAGAAATAAATAAAGAAAGAAAGGAGTTAGAAAAAATGGCTCAATTTAAATGTACAGTTTGTGGATATATTTATGAACCTGAAAAAGGCGATCCCGAATCGGGAGTAAATCCGGGAACTTCCTTTGAAGACCTGCCCGACGATTGGGTATGCCCGGAATGTGGTGCTGGCAAAGATGATTTTGAAGAGGTGAGTTAGAAATGGCTGTAAAAAAGATAAAAAAAGACATCTACTGGGTGGGAGCGATTGATTGGGATAGAAGGCTATTTAATGCTCTCATCCCTCTCCCCGAGGGCACCAGTTATAATGCTTATCTGATAAAAGGGGGAGAGAAGACAGCTTTAATCGATACGGTTGACCCAACCAAAGAAGATGATTTATTAGGTAATTTAGACGATTTAGAAATAGAGCATCTGGATTATATTGTGGTAAATCATGCCGAACAGGACCATTCCGGTGCCATTCCTCTCATGTTAGAACTATATTCGGAAGCGAAGATAGTTACGAATGAGAAATGTAAAAATATGCTGATGGAACATCTTCTTATTAAAGAAGACAGAATTATAACCATAAATGATAATGATAGTCTTTCTTTAGGGGGAAAAACTCTAAGATTTATATTTACTCCCTGGACGCATTGGCCGGAAACCATGTTAACTTACTTAGAGGAGGATAAGATTTTATTCAGTTGTGACCTGTTTGGGGCACATCTTGCCGAGAGTGATTTATGGGTGAATAATGAGTCTAAAGTTTATTTTGCCGCTAAACGTTATTATGCCGAGATTATGATGCCTTTCCGCAGTAATATCAAAAAACATTTAGAGAGATTAAAAGAATTGGAGATTAAAACTATTGCCCCCAGTCACGGCCAGATCTATTCTCATCCGGAATTTATTTTGTCAGCTTACAGCGAATGGATTTCTGATGAGGTGGAGAATGAAGTAGTCATCCCCTATATTTCCATGCACGGCAGTGTCGAGGAGATGGTATATATCTTAAGCGAAGAATTAATAAAAAAGGGGATAACCGTAAAACTCTTTAATCTTTCCATGACCGATATAGGGGCATTAGCGATAGCTTTAGTAGATGCCGCCACCATTGTCATTGCCTCACCTACGGTTTTAGCCGGCGCACATCCCCAGGTAATCTCAGCAGTTTATCTAACCAATGCCTTAAGGCCAAAATTAAGATATGCTTCGGTTATTGGTTCTTATGGGTGGGGAGGAAAGATGCTGGAAAATATTAGTGCAATGATAGGCAATTTAAAAGTAGAGGTCCTTTCTCCGGTGATAATAAAGGGCTACCCTAAAGAAGAAGATTACAATTCTTTAATAAAATTAGCCAGAGAAATAGTAGAAAAACATAAAAATTTGTAGATGTCAAATAAATATATTTTGTATGAAAATTATGAGGAGGATGAAAAAATGATAAATTTAAAAGGAACAAAAACCGAAAAAAATTTAATGGAAGCCTTTGCCGGGGAGTCCCAGGCCAGAAATAAATATACTTACTTTGCTTCTCAGGCCAAAAAGGAAGGGTATGAGCAGATTGCTGCTATTTTTTTGGAAACAGCTGAAAATGAAAAGGAACATGCCAAGCTTCATTTTAAAGAATTAGCTGGAATCGGAAGTACCATTGATAATTTAAAAGCAGCAGCAGAGGGCGAAAATTACGAATGGACAGATATGTATTACCGCATGGCCAAAGAAGCAAAAGAAGAGGGGTTTGAAAAGATTGCTAAGATGTTTGAGGGGATCGCTAAAATTGAAAAAGGACACGAAGAACGCTATCGGAAGCTGCTAGGGAATATAGAGCAGGATAAAGTGTTTAAAAAAGAAGGAAAAACTTTCTGGAAATGCCGAAATTGCGGCAATATCTATGAAGGGGCTGAAGCACCCGAAGTCTGCCCGGTATGCAAGCATCCCCGGGCTTATTATGAATTAAAGGATAAAAATTATTAAATCGAACTGTCATCAAAGATAGTTAAAAATATTTTACCATTCAGGGAGGATAAATATAAATATGGCGCAAGAAAAGAAAACCTTAAAAGAAAGAGTAGAAACCGCTTTAGAAAAAATAAAACCGGCGCTTCAGGCCGACGGGGGGAATGTGGAGCTGGTAGAAGTTACTCCGGAGGGGATAGTAAAAGTTAAATTAACCGGTGCCTGCTATGGCTGCCCAATGAGTCAGATGACTTTAAAGATGGGTATCGGCAGATCTTTAAAAAAGGAAGTTCCGGAAGTGAAGGATGTTGTGGAAGTATAAACATTTTCTAAAAAGTACCAGGACGATTCCCTGGTACTTTTTAGAAAATTAAAAGAAGATGTATATTATGGTTATTCCCCAAAAAGCTAAAAATATCTTATTCTCTGAAAATGTCTTTTTGTCATTCCCGCCTGTCTGCGTGCGTACACGCACAGGCAGGCGGAAGCGGGAATCTATATTTTATTTTTCACTCCTGGATTCCCACTTTCGTGGGAATGACAGAGACAAAAGTGAAAATTATTTTCTGTTTTCTATTTTCTATATTATATTTAGGAGGAATTATTATGAAGAAAATTTTTTTGTATGTGCTTATTTGTATGTTCTTGTTTTCCTTCCACTTTGTTTCAATGGCGGTGGATCCCCTTATAGAAGCTGATGCACTTTTTGAAAAAGGGGATATAGGTAGTATACTGGAATCAATACCTCTCTATATCAAGGCGGTGGAAGCCGATCCGGACAGTTATGAAGCCAACTGGAAATGTGCCCGAGCCCATCGGGAGTATGCTGACCATGCTCTTGAAGGGGAGCATGAAGGATGGAAAGACCTCTGTAAAGAATATGGGAAAAAAGGAATGGGGTATGCAGAAAAAGCCAAGGAAATTGAACCCGAAAAAGTAGAGGGGCAATATTATTATGGCTTGAGTGCGGCAACTTACTCTGACGGAGTCAGTATACTTAAGGCTTTAAAAGAAGGATTAAAAGGAAGTACTCAAGATGCTTTTTATAAAGCTTACGATATAGACAAAATGTATGATATAGGGGGTCCAATGTTAGCGATAGGACGTTTCTGGCATCAACTTCCCTTCCCTTTTAAAAATAAAAATAGAGCTGAAAAATTCCTTGAAGAACACCATAAATACTTTCCCGATGATCCTGAGGGTTTGGTTTATTACGCAGAATTGCTGATAGATAGTAGGAAAAAGAAAGAAGCCATACCTTTACTTGAGAAGGCTATTGCCGGTGATGAGCCCTACTACAGTAAATGGGCTCAAAGATTATTAGATGATTTATAAAAGAATATAAGAAGGGGGGAGGATATTCCCTCCTTCTTATCCTTCCTTGTCCCACCACCTTTTTTAATTGACAGGGACATTATCTGAAGTATATTATAATAACCATGTTAATTAAATTTATTATTTCTTACTATAAAAAAGCCCCCTTTAAGATGTTTTTTGGATTTTTTATGCTGGTAGCAGTGGATATTGCCCAGCTTATCTCACCCCGCATAGTCCAACGAGCAATAGATTATATTATCACTACTTACACTGCCTCCGGGAATAATTATTCTTATCTTGGAAAGTTTACTCTCTTAATCTTTGCCCTGGCGATAGCCATCGGAATTTTTAGATTTTTCTGGAGAATGATAATTATCGGAATGTCCAATTTTATCGAAATGGATTTTAAGAACAGACTGTTTAATCATCTGCTTTTGCTCCCCAATTCTTTTTTTACCAGAACAAAGATCGGAGATATTATGGCCCATATGACCAATGATATGACCGCAGTAAGAAGTGCCTGTGCCTTCGGAGTTATTGCTGGCTTTGACGCCATCTTTCTTTTTTTAGCCACTCTCATATTTATGTTAACTTTTAATGTTAAACTTACTCTTTATGCCCTGATTCCTCTTCCTATCATTTCACTTATATCATTATTTTTTGTAAGACTATTATTCAAAAAATTTAAAAGTGTGCAGGAATCATTTTCACTGTTGACTGAAAAAGTGCGGGAAATGGTATCCGGGGTAAAGATTATCCAGGCATTTCAGCAAGAAGAGTCGGAATCTAAGAACTTTGATAAATTAAGCCAGGAATATCTCGGGAAAAATATTTCTCTTATTAAAATTTGGGGTACTATGTTCCCTTTGATATTCTTATTTGCCGAGATTGGTATGGCGATAATACTCTGGGTGGGAGGTCAGCAAGTTATCCTTAATGAGCTTACTACCGGTGAATTAGTTGCCTTCCTTTCCTATATGGGGATTATCGTCTGGCCAATGATGGCAGTAGGAATGGTGACTAATATATACCAGCGGGGTAATGCTTCTTATAAACGCATACTTGAACTCCTGGAAGAGAAACCGGATATTTACGATGCCCCTCGTGCAGAGTATCATGCCTTAAAAGGCAGTATAAAACTGGAGAACATTTACTTTTCTTATAAGGAACAGGCTGTTCTGGATAATGTAAATATTGATATAAAACAAGGGCAGTATATAGGAATATGCGGGAAGATAGGTTCCGGGAAAAGTATATTAGCCAGATTAATTTTAAGAATTATCGAACCCCAGAAGGGGAGAATATTTTATGATTCTATAGATTATAGAAAGATAAAGATAGCAGCGGTAAGGGATAGCATAGGATATGTCCCTCAGGATTCTTTTCTTTTCTCAGATACCATAGAGGATAATGTCAGGTTTGGTAAACCCGCTGCAACCTTAGAGGAAATAGTGGAGGCTTGCCAGGCTGCCTCAATAAATAAGAATATCATGGAATTAAAGTATCAGTATAAAACACTTGTGGGAGAGAAAGGGGTAACCCTCTCCGGGGGTCAAAAACAGAGGTTGTGTATTGCCCGGGCAATTATCAGAAGACCCCAAATACTTATTCTTGATGATGCTCTAAGTGCGGTGGATACCAATACTGAAAAGGAGATTATTCGGAATTTAGTGAACTATTCTAAAAGTATTACTACTATTGTAATATCACACCGCATATCCTCCTTTATAAAAGCAGATAATATATTTGTTCTGGATAAGGGAAGAATTGAAAACAGCGGCACCCATCGAGAACTGATTAAAAAATCTGATATCTATAAAAGTATCTATAAAATTCAAAAATTGGAAGAATAAAGATGAAAGAAGAAAAACTGTATTCTGGTCTGGACAGAAAGATATTTTATAAATTATGGCAATATGGAAAGCCTTACGGTGGGAAGATTTTAATCATCTTCGTTCTTATTCTGGCCATAAGCGGAATACAAATTACTCTTCCCTTGATCACTAAAAATATGGTGGATAAATATATTGAAAGAAGTTATCTAAGATTAATCCTTAATGATAGAACGGTTGAGATTACCGACCGATATAAAGCCTACCGGGTTAGGTCTGATAACCTTATTTTTATCCCCTCATACCTGTTAAATAAAGATGAATACCTGGAACTGCAGAACGATTTGCTCATTCTGCCGGAAAAATATTTAATAGTTAGAAATGAAGAAAGGCTGGATAAGTTGAAGCAATATCAACTTAGTGTCGTCAAAACAGATAAAGGCAGTTTCATCCCTTATTCGGAAATGCAGAAGATATCTCCGGATAATATTAAAACCTTAAGATATGATGATTTAAAAATGGTAAAATTATTTGCCCTCTTATATGTGGGGCTTCTTCTGGTATCTTTTGTTTTTAATTATCTTCAGGTAGTTATGATGGCTGTGGTCAGTGAAAGGGTGATGTATGACCTAAGGAGTAGTCTGGTAAGACATCTCATGTCTCTTTCTCTGAACTTTTTTAATAAAAATCCCATAGGGAGACTGGTAACCAGGCTGACCAATGATGTTGATGCCTTAAGAGAAATGTTTACCGATGTTTTTGTTTATTCCGCCAAAGATCTTATTATAATCCTGGGCATACTAATGGTTATATTTAGACTATCAAGTCACCTAAGCCTGATAATATTTGTTCTTATTCCCGTCATGGTTATTATGCTCTACTTTTTCCAGAGATATGCCCGGGAGGCTTACGGAAAAGTAAGAATTGCCCTGGCTAAAGTGAATAGTTTTTTATCAGAAACAATATCGGGGGTCTTACTAATTCAGACTTTCAATCAAGAGGGCAGATCCGAGGATGATTTTAAAAAAATTGGCCTAAATTATTATAATGCCAATATGAATCAACTGTTAATATTTGCCATATTCAGGCCATTAATTGATGTTTTATCTTATTTTGCCCTGGGTACAATAATATATTTTGGGGGAAAAGGAGTGCTGGGGGGAGAAATTTCCCTGGGAGTACTTATTGCTTTTATCTCTTATATCCATATGCTTTTTAGGCCTATATTCGATTTTTCTGAAAGATATAATATATTGCAATCCGCCATGGCTTCATCGGAGCGAATATTTCTACTTTTTGAGGAGGATGACAAAATACATTCTCCCGAGGGTCCTAAATATCCTGGCGGCATAGAAGGGAGAATAGAGTTTAGAGAAGTATCTTTTGAATACAAAGAAGGGGAAAAGGTTATCGACAAGGTGTCCTTTGTAGTTGAACCGAATGAATCGGTAGCCTTTGTAGGGGCGACCGGGGCAGGGAAAACAACCCTGATTAACCTTCTTTTGAGATTCTATGACCCTACCGAAGGGGAGATTTTAATTGATGGGATCAACCTAAAAGATATGGATTTAAAGTTTTTAAGAAACTATTTCGGATTAGTTCTGCAGGATGTTTTTATGTTTGCCGGAGATATAAAATATAATATTATCCTTAATAATGAAATAGAGGATAATAAGATGATTGAATATGCAAAATATGTTAATGCCCATAATTTTATCAATAGATTGAAGAAAAAATATGAAAACATTGTTTCTGAAGGAGGGTCAAATCTTTCTACCGGCCAGAGGCAGCTCATCGCCTTTGCTCGGGCACTGGCCAAAGAACCCAGAATACTTGTTCTTGATGAAGCCACCAGCAGTATAGACAGTGAAACCGAATATCTTATCCAGGATGCCATAAAGAAGATTATGAAAGGCAGGAGCAGTATCGCCATTGCCCATCGCTTGTCTACCATTCAAGATGTTGATAAAATATATGTTATGCATAAAGGTAAAATCGTTGAGACGGGAAACCATTCTCAGTTAATCGCTAAACGAGGTTATTATAACGAGTTGTATAAATATCAATACCTAAAAACGTAGCAGAGCAGAGATAGCTGTTCTATGATATGATTATGGTAATTTAATAAATAGAGAGAGTAATAAAATGCAAAAGTAGAATTAGTGTTGTTTAAAGGAGAAAAATATGTTTAAAACCATAAACTCTGTTTGCCCCAAGGATTGTTTTGGTTCTTGTTCTTTGGCAGTTGATGTAGAAAAAGGGAAGATAATAAAAGTTAGAGGAAATCGCAATAGTCCGGTACATCAGGGCAGGATATGTACTAAAGGGATGCACTATCCAAATATGCTCTACAGCCCGGAAAGATTATTATATCCCTTGCAAAGAATCGGCAAGCGCGGCGATGGTAAGTTTAAAAGAATTAGCTGGGAGCAGACCGTAGATATAATTTATGAAAAACTTAAAAATTTAAAAGAACAATATGGGCCGGAGTCAGTTTTATATTATAATAGATTCGCTAATTTGGGTGTGGCGAAAAATTGTGCTTATAGCTTCTGGTATCAGTTTGGAGGTTTTACTTCCACTTACGGCGGATTGTGTGATGCTGCAGGTCAGGAAGCAATCATTTTAACTTATGGAGAAATAAAACATAATAAGATTTCTGACCTGGAAAACTCAAAATTAATTATATTATGGGGATCAAATCCTGCCTACACCAACATTCATTTGATGCATCATGTAAATAAGGCAGTGGATAAGGGAGCAAAATTAATAACTATAGATATTAGAGAAAATGAGTCGGGGACCAAAAGCCATTTATGTTTGAATCCCCGGCCGGGAACCGATGGTTGCCTTGCCCTGGGTATAGCCAGCCAGCTTATTAAAAATAATATAATTGATGACAATTTTATTGACCGACATACTTTTGGCTTTGCTGAGTTTAAGGAATTAGTAAAAGATTATCCTTTAGAAAAAGTCTCGGCTATAACCGAAATTTCTATCGGTAAAATTAAAAGTTTAATAAACTATCTAAAAGAAAATCCCCGATATGCGCTTATCTGCGGGATAGGTGTTCAAAGATATACCAATAGCGGTCAAGCCATAAGAGCCATATCTCTTTTGCCGGCATTAACCGGAAGTATCGGTAAAAAAGGTTGTGGTTTTTACTTTAGTGATAGGCAGGCGCCTGAACTAAATTGGCCTTTTTTCCCTCCCAAACCCAAGAGGATTCGTAATTCCATAGCGGCAGCAAAACTTGCCAGCGAACTGCACAATCAAACCGATCCTCCGGTGAAAGCTGTTTGGATTGAACAGGCCAATCCTATGACCAGCAACCCGAACACCAATCTCCTTGCCCAGGCGATGACTCAATTGGATTTCATCGTGGCTGTCGATCTTTTTTTAACCGATACCGCCAGAATGGCAGATATTATCTTGCCGGCAGCTTCGATGTATGAGTACTATGATCTGATTACCGGCTATGGTCATTCTTATATTCAGTTACAACAAAAAATGATTGAGCCGCCCGGTGAATGTAAACACGAGAGTGAGATTTACCGGCTTTTAGGTAAAAAATTTGATTTTAATTTAGACTATTTGCCGGAAAATAATTTGATTACCATGGAAAAAGTAATTAACAGCTCCAATTTAAATACCGATGTCGATGAATTAAAAAGAAAACCCTATCTTTAT
>Ga0154857_1041_pt1 | contig 10625 bp, 15 predicted proteins | sample Rifle2008BG19ft_FD_105829 | JGI IMG/M metagenome (GOLD analysis project Ga0154857, IMG submission 105829) | Candidatus Atribacteria bacterium RBG_19FT_COMBO_35_14
CCAGCTACCCTCTTGGGAGGAAAATTAACTACCGCGACAATCTGTCGGTTAAGTAAATCTTCTTTAGAATATAATTTAGTAATCTGAGCAGATGATTTTTTTATTCCTAATTCCCCAAAGTCAATTTTTAATTTATAAGAAGGCATACGTGCTTCTTTAAAATCCTCTACCTCTATTATCTTCCCTACTTTTATATCTAATTTCTCAAAATCTTCAAAAGTTACCATCATTCATAGCCTTCCATATATTATTTTATATTTTATCTATTAAACTTAAATATATAATAACTTAAAAATTATATTTTTCCAAGTCTCCAAATTGACATCGGTCATTATTATAATATATAGTTTTAATATAATAATATTAATTTACATTTACATAAAAGAGGAGGAAAAAATGTCTAAAATAATACTTATTACCGGTTCCAGCACTGGTTTAGGTGCAGAAACTGCCAGGTTTTTAGCTTTTCAAAATGAAATTATTGTCCATTATGAAGCTTTCCTCTCTGTTTATTCCCTGGTTAGAAAAAGGAAATAATCCCTGTATTATCAATATTAGTTCTATTGCCATGCGTCACGGAGCTCCAGGAGCCACCATTTATGGTGCTTGTAAAGGAGCTATTGATTGTTTTACTCGAGGTTTAGCCCATGAATTAGCTCCTGCTATCCGTGTTAACGCAGTATCACCGGGAGTGATAAATACACCTTTTCATAAAAAGATAACTACTCTTGAAAAGATGAAAAGTTTCAAAGAATCAACTCCTCTTAAACAAATTGGAGAAGCTATTCATATTGCCAAGACTATAGAATTTTTAATTAATAATGACTTTATTACGGGAGAAACTATCGATGTAAATGGAGGTCTTTTTATGAGATAAAATAATTTGCACTAATTAATTCAATAAAAAATAATAGACTCCCACGTCTTTACAGAAGTGGTTCTGTCCCTATTTATTTAATTTTAAAAAATCTTTCTTTTTTATAAAAAATCTTCCCCTGTTATATTAATTCCAATCCCCGAAAAAAGTTATGTCAAAGGAGACAAAATGAAAACATCTGTCAGATTATTTCATTGGTTACCACGGATTTTCTGTATTCTGGCTATTCTTTTTATTAGTTTATTCGCAGCTGATGCTTTTGCACCCGGGCTCACCACCTGGCAACAACTTGGTGCATTCTTCATCCATCTCATTCCATCTTTTATTTTACTATCCCTCCTTATCGTTGCCTGGAAATGGGAATTTATTGGTGGTATCATTTTTACGGTAATAGGTCTTGGCCTGAGCCCGTTTGTATTTATGATAAATTATAAAATGAACCACTCCATTTGGGTGAGCCTCGGCATAATCCTGATGATTACTATTCCATTCGTTGTTGTGGGTATTCTTTTTATTATAAGTCATAACATGAAGAAAAAGAATCTTCCGAGGATGGTAAATCTTTAATAGTAAACATTGTAAATCCTTAATCAAGGAAGATCGCCTGCTGGGCGTTTCCTCTGGAGGCGATGTGATAAACTACTCCCGCAAATTACTATCCGTAATAATCTGGTCATGCTGCCGATATAGCATATCCTTTGTTATATTGCAAGACCCCCTATTACCTTGTGAATCTAAGAATGATTGTCATATCTGTCCCGAAGGACATAAGCTAATTTTTTATCGTATTAATAAACAGGAAAAAAATAAAGCATATATGATTTCCGATAAGAGAATTTGTCTTGCCTGTCCCCATTACGGTACTTGTACTACATCCAAAACCGGAAGAATGGTCACCCGACTTCTAAAGGAAGAAGCAAGGCAGAGACTGGAGGCTCAATATGAAGAACCCCAGTCTCAAGAGATCTATAAACTTAGAAAACAGAAAGCTGAGCTTCCCTTCGGACATATCAAACGCAATCTAAAAGTTGACTCATTCCTCCTAAGAGGTCTAAAAGGAGTGAGTGCTGAAGCCTCTATCCTTGCTACCTGTTTTAATTGAACCTCCCCCGCTTTACCGGACACCAAGATAAGACTATAATAAATTTATCGGAGGTTCAAGTAATATGGATAACAAGAAAAAACAATTTACTCAGGAGTTCAAGAAAGAGGCAGTGGAGTACAGTGTATCCTCAGGGAAAACAGTAGAAGAAGTTGCCCGGGATTTGGGGATATCCCATCATAATCTAACTCGTTGGCGCAAAGAATACCGCAAAGATGGAGAACTAGCCTTCCCCGGCCATGGCAAGGAGAATCTGACTCCCCAGGAGGAGAAAGTTCGGAAATTACAGAAAGAACTAAATGACATCCAAATAGAGCGTGATATCCTAAAAAAAGCGTTGGCTATCTTCACCAAAAAACCGTAGATGACTACCGGTTTATCCGGGAACACACGAAACTATTCCGTGTTACGAAGATGTGCCAGATCCTTAAAGTTTCCCGATCAGGCTATTATGATTGGCTGAAACATCCAGTCAGTCAAAGGAAGATGAACATGGATCTCTATTCCCGTAAGATCATCGGCTGGTCACTAAAGAGACAGATTAACCAAGGAATTAGTCATTGCCGCACTGGATATGGCCTTAAAACAGCGAAATCTTTCTTCTGACTTACTTCTGCATTCCGATCGGGGCAGCCAGTATGCCAGTGAACTTTATCAGCTGCTTTTGCTAAAACATGGTATACTGTGTTCTATGAGCGGCAAAGGGAATTGCTTTCGATAATGCTGTGATGGAGAGTTTTTATCGTACCTTAAAAGTGGAATTGATTTATCAAAAAACTTATCAGACCAGAAGAGAAGCTCAAAGAGATATTTTTGAATACATCGAAATCTTTTACAACAGAGAAAGATTACATTCCTCTCTGGGCTACTGCAGTCCGGAGGAATATGAAAAGCTAATGTTAATGAAAGTGTCTTAACTGAGTGTCCGGATTATCGGGGGAAGACCAATAAATAGTTTAAAAGATAAAAAGACAGAAAAAATTAGAAAGAGAGGTTTTTTATATGAATTGGACTAAAACCTTGAGGGTAGCCAGTGTTTTTATAGTAATTTTTGTTGCCCTTTTATTATCGCTTCCTCTAAATGAGAAAATAAATTTGGGATTAGATTTAAAAGGAGGTTCTCAGATTATTTTAGAATGTGTAGATACTCCCAATGCACCAGTGGATGATGATGCGGTAAATAGAGCATTAGAGATTATAAGAAATCGTATTGACCAATTAGGAGTTTTAGAACCGGTAATTCAGAGGCAGGGATTGCGACGTATTTTAGTTCAGTTACCTGGCGTAGAAGACCCTGAAACTGCGACAGAAATAATTGGTAAAACTGCTCTTTTAGAGTTTAAAAATGAAGATGGAGAGACTCAATTAACGGGGGCGCATTTAATAAATGCTAAAGCATCCTTTGACCAATTTAGTCGATCTATTGTTTTGATTGAATTTGATAAAATTGGAGCTAAAGAATTTGGGGAAGCTACTAAAAATAATGTGGGTAAAATTTTATCTATTACTTTAGACGGAAAAGAAATAACTCACCCTCGAGTAGATGAGCCGATACTTAATGGTAATGCTGAAATTACTGGTAGTTTTACAGTAGATAGTGCAAAACAGTTAGCTTTACTTTTAAGGTCTGGTTCGCTACCTGTCAAAGTGGAAATATTAGAAAACAGATCAGTGGAACCAACTTTAGGTAGAGATTCTATTGCTAAAGGAATAAAAGCAGGAATAGCGGGATTGATATTAACTTTCATCTTTATGATAATTTATTATAAGGGTTTTGGTTTAGTAGCAGATTTCGCTTTAGTTGTATGTATGATATTGATTATTGGAGCCTTAGCTGGATTAAAAGCCACTTTAACTCTTCCTGGAATAGCTGGAATAATCCTTACTATTGGTATGGCAGTAGATGCAAATATACTGATCTTTGAAAGAATAAAAGAGGAGTTAAGATTGGAGAAAACTTTTCGAGCTTCAATCGATGCTGGTTTTAGTAAAGCCTTTAACTCCATATTTGACGCTAATGTTACTACTTTAGTTGCCGCTTTTGCCTTATTATGTTTTGGCTCAGGACCAATTAAAGGATTTGCAGTTACTTTAAGTATAGGTATTTTAGCTAGTATGTTCACCGCAATCGTAGTAACCAAAATTATTTTGGAATTAATTACTAATAAATTTAGTTCTAAAGCTTTATTATAGATGTAGTAAAGGAGGATATATTTAATGGATATATTTAGGGACAAGAATTTTAATTTTATAAAGAATAGAAAAATAGCCTATACTATTTCCGCAGTTATCATACTGGTTGGCTTAATTTCGATTATTTTTCATGGGTTTAATTTTGGGATTGATTTTAGTGGAGGAACTTTGCTTCAATTAAAATTTGATAAGTCAGTTTCCACTGCGGAGATTCGAAAGGTTTTTGGTGAATTTAATTTGAGTCAAAGTACTATTCAAAAATTATCTGAGAATGAATTTGTAATACGAACAGAGAATATTGATACAGAGAGAAGAAAAGAAATTTTATCAGTTTTAAAAGAAAAATTGGCTAATCCGAAAGTATTACGTATGGAAACAGTAGGACCAATTATTGGAGAAGATTTAAAAAGATTATCTCTTTATGCCTTAATTTTTGCCTTTATAGGAATCATTCTTTATGTTACTTTAAGATTTGAATTTAAGTTTTCCGTTGTTTCCATATTAGCACTTTTTCATGATTGCTTAATTGTATTAGGTATCTTTTCTTTGTTGAAGAAGGAAATTACTATCCAGGTAGTTGCAGCAATTCTCACTATAATAGGATATTCTGTAAATGATACCATTATAATTTTAGATCGGCTTAGAGAAAATATAAAGTTTAAAACCAGAGAAACTTTTGAAAATTTAATAAATCTTAGTATTAATCAAACTTTAACTAGAACAATATTTACAACCTTAACCACTATTTTTCCAATTTTAACTTTATATTTTTTTGGTGGGATTATACTTTCTGATTTTGCTTTAGCTTTGCTTTTAGGAATGATTGCCGGAACCTATTCTTCTATTTTTATTAGTAGTCCCTTATTAATAGATTGGAACAAAATATTTAAGGTGCATCAAAAAGGGCTTAAAATTAACGAGAAGAAAAAGGTTAAAAAGTAAATTAAAATAGAAGTCAGAAATCAGTAGTCAGAAGTCAGAATAAATTCGTATCTCGTATTATAACGGATAGTATTGCAAACTAAAAACTTAAAGCGAAAAACTATAAGTTAAAATTCAAAACTTTTTCTTCGGTTTTAGTTTTGAGTTTTGGTTTTTCGCTTTTAATTTTTAGCATACTATAAAAGTTTGTCAAATACAATTCTAAACCAAATAATAATTATTCCATTAAAAAGAAATATAAAAAATGCCTGAATTTAATATGTTAGGTAAAACGCTACTATTTTTTGGAGTAGTGTTGATCATTTTAGGAGCTATATTTTTATTGGTAAGGAAGTTACCTTTTTCTGGCAGATTACCTGGGGATATTGTAATTCAACGAAAAAATATTATGGTATTATAGACCCCATATTCTATTTTAAAATTAGTCATTTTCCGTAACTAGTTGTAATAAGAGAGGTAACAATATCATTTAACAAGCGTCCTCTAAAGTTCACGATAATTACATTACGATGTTGATTAATCTTGCCTAAATCTTCTCTTGGAATTAATCCTTCTTCCTGAGGAGCATAAATCAATAAGGCCGTTTCATCTCTTTTGTCTGATAAAATAGTTTCTAAACGAGATGAGATGCTTTTCCAGTGTGCCAAAAGTAAAGTGTAGTTTGCCGCTTTCTTCAATTCTCGTCCCTTTATCTGGATAATATTTTTTCCTTTAAACAGATTTGAATCTATTAATAGATTTTTTAAAGAGGTGAAGCTATCGTTCTCTGCAACTACAGCTATTTTTCGACTAGCTAACCCCTTACCAAGTCTCCACAAAGCCGGTGAAATACCTGTAACCCATTTATAAATACCAACTAAAAAAGCAATAACAACAATAAATGTCGTCCCATATCCGATAACGTCTAGTATTTTAATGACAGTTTCCATAAAAACACCTCCTGATAAGAAATTTACTTATTTTCTTTAAGAAGAAAATTTGTTACCAAACAATTTTCGCCAAAATTTCCTTGATTCGTTCTCACCAATCTGCATAGCGGTATGTTATCACTGTTAGCTAACAATGCCAACACTTATTTATGCGTTGTCCAGGACATACTATACAATTTTTAAATTATGGATATTCTCACCCCTACTGCTATGAATAAAGTTTATGATTTTAGCTAAATTTTCATCCATCCAAAATTCGAAAGTAGCTATTTATAAGGGTCTCGTAATTTTGGGGAAGCAAAAATAGGCTAAAAACAGAGGTCGTAATTGCCAATTTTTCGAAAATTGAAATGCAAAAAAAGGCACTCTACGTACGTTTAAAGGGCATTCCTGAAGGGAGTCTAAAACCCTTATAAATAAGGTTCTTGTGTCATTGCGAGGAACGAAGTAAGCCTGCCCTCCCATTTTCATGAGGACAGGCTCTGCAAAAGCAGGGAAAGTAATCTCATACTTCCAAATTCCACAATAGTAACAATTTCCTTATTCCTTTTCGGTCATTCTCTCTTCCCCTCTCCCCTTAATTTTTCTAAAACTCTACACTTCTTCCTAATTTAAGCAAATGGGACCTGTTCCTATTTATTTAGGGTAGAACAAATAATAGGTTTTATACCTTTACCACCAAGGTGCTTTTCTACTAATCGGGTAGGGATAAATTCGTGAATTAAACCGCTTAATAGAAACCCCATAAATAGAAAAGGCAATACTTCAACAAGATATCCTTTAAATACTACAAGAAATTCGATTAATACATTCATTATTGTAAATACTATCTTTATTAATGAAGAACATTTTCTGCGTGTTGACCTAAATAGGATTGTGCTCAAACATTAATCTCCGCTGTCTGATAAAATTGCTACGATTATTCCAGAAACGATTCTTTTGGTCACGGGTAAAAATCCCCTGCCACTGCAATACTATTTGATTTACTCCTCTAAATAAGGTCCTTTAGGTTTTTCTGTTTCTACATATAAGTTAATTCTCTTATCTGGTACTTGAGGATCATTTGAATAAATATGGATATGTTTTTCATCTTTTCCCACATAATCAGTAGTATCATAGGACACTTTAAGTTCAGCTGACTCTCCCGGTTGAAAGAGGGTAGTTGAAATTGAAGCCTCTATACAGGCACAAGATTCTTTTAAACTATCAATAATTAAATCTCCTTCTCCCCCATTTTTTACAATAAAAATATGGGTGAGCTTTTCGCCTTGGGTCACTTTCCCAAAATCCCATTCTTCTTCTGAAACTAGAATCCTTGGTTGAGGTCCAGTATTATTTTGGGTAGCACTAGAAGGCTTATTTTGAATATTGCTAAATACCAAAATACCTCCCAATATCACTATAACTCCTACCAGAAAAAAAATTATTATATTTTTAACGGACATGATTTTCTCCTTTTTATTTATCTTTTTTGAGATAAATTTTTATCAATAATATAGATCGGATTTCTCCCTTGGAACAATCTTCCCATCCTGAAGATGGATTATCCTTTGAGTAGCCTGAGCTAATTCCAAATCATGGGTAGCAATACATATGGACAGACCTTTTTCGCTTAAACTCTTAAAAAGCTCTAAAATTTGCCCTTTAACTTCTGTCTCTAATTTACCAGTAGGTTCATCAGTAATAAGTATCTTGGGATCGTTAACCAAAGCTCGAGCGATACCGGTCCGTTGTTTGTCCCCCCCGGATAAGTATTTTACCTGAATTCTCTCTTTTCCTTTAAGTCCTACTTCTTCCAGCAACACTAATAATTTTTTCTCATTGATACTCTTCTTGGCAAAAATTAAAGGTAGTTCTATATTTTCTCTAACCGTTAAGGTTGGAATTAAGTAAAACCTTTGGAAGACAAAACCAATATTTTCCCTTCTGATCTTTATTAAATCATTCTCCTCAAGAGAAGCAACCTCAGTATCACCTATTTTTAGGCTTCCTGCTGAAGCCTTATCAAGACAACCAATCAGGTTCATTAAAGTGGTTTTCCCTGAACCAGAGGGGCCAATAATGGAAACAATTTCACTCTCTTTAATTTTTAATTCTACTCCGTCAAGAGCTTTAACAATTTCTGACCCTCGATGATAATATTTTTTTAAATTCGCTGCTTCTAAAACTATCTTATCCTGCATTTTATTTTACCAACCTTTCATCCTGCTCTATTTTCCCATCATTTAAGTGAATAATCCGGTCAGTTGAATGACCCAATCTAATGTTATGAGTAGCAACTACAATAGTCAAACCTTCTTCTCTATTGAGCTCTCGGAAAAGATCAAAAAGTCCTTGGGCATTCTTAGTATCCAGATTCCCGGTAGGCTCATCAGCAAGGAGAATCTGAGGATTATTAACTAGAGCCCTAGCCACAGCCACCCGCTGTAATTCTCCTCCGCTTAATTCATTAGGAAAATGAGTTAACCTATGATCTAATCCTACTCTTTTTAAGAGTGTTTCTGGGTTAGTATTATTTTTAAAATTTCTGGCAAAAATCAGAGGTAATTGAACATTTTCCAATGAATTTAAAGATGAAATTAAGAAAAAATCCTCAAACACAAATCCAATTTTTTCAATTCGAATACGGCAAAGTTTTTCCTCATTAGATTTTGCAGGATCGCATCCTAAAATATCTAATTTACCCGAAGTGGGTCTATCTAAACATCCAACTAAATTTAGGAAGGTAGTCTTTCCTGCCCCCGATGGTCCCATTATGGTAACAAATTCGCCTTTTTTAATCTCTACATCTATCTCTTTTAAAGCAACTATTTTTTCGAATTCAGAGGAATATATCTTTTTTAATTTATTAGCTCTTATGGCGAAATCTTTCATTATTCTCCACTCCTTATTACTTCAATAGGTCTCATTGAAGCAGCCCTAAATGCCGGATACAATCCGGAAATTATTCCAATAATTATTACTCCAAAGAAAGAAAATAGTAAAAGTTCCGGAGTAATTAAGAGTAATCTACCACCTGGGGCATAAGGCATTACTTTTCTTACCAAAAGTTCAGTAAAATTTCCACCAAAAATCGCAATAATTGAACCAAAGATGCCGCCTAAAGTACAAATAATGAGTGTTTCTATCCAGATTAATTTAAATATATCCAATTTTGAAGCACCTATTGCCTTCATAATGCCTATTTCTTGTGTCCGTTCAAAGACGCTCATTAATATGGTATTAATAACCCCAATAATAGCTACAAATATGGCGATAAAGGCCACAGACATAATTAAAATTTTAGCTGAATTTACCAGATTTAGGATTGTCCCTTTAACTTGACTCATACTGATTACTTGAATACTAGCGATAGGATAAAGCCTTTCTTCGAATGCTTGAAGTCTATCTATTTGTTTTAGTTTAATACCTATACTAGTTAGCTTACCTTCTATTTCAAATATTCGTTGAGCAGTTTTTAAAGGCAAAAAGAAATCTCCATCTTCTAGGGAAGCAGTCTTCTCAAAAATCCCCACAATGACTAAATTTGTATCTTCCCCAGGAATTGATATTTTATCACCGACTGTTTTTTGTAATTTTTTTTGTATTGATTCTGCTTTATCATATCCCAAAATAACTTCATCGGCATCATCACTTGAGAACCACTCTCCAGATTTTAACTTTACATTAGGCTTAAGTTCCATATAACTTCTTTCAATTCCTGAATAACTATCAAAACCCCCTTTACCATCGCTTTTTTCTGGGTCATAAACTAACTGTACGAGTAATGGTGTAATCTTATCAATATCAGGATCGCTGATTATTTGTTTATATATATCCTCATCTATAAACTTAAGACCTGCTTCTCCCTTAAGTACCCTGGTTGCTGCCTCGTAAGGGCAGCCTTTGGCAGTTACAAGAACTTGATATCCCATCTTATCGACATCTGAGGTTAATGCCTCTTGATACCCGGCATTAAAACCTAAAAGACAGACTAAAACTGCTACTGCTACTGCTACTCCACCGATGGTTAAAAAAGAGCGAGACTTTCTCCGTTTTAAATTCTTATAAGCAAGAACAAAGAATTTCATTAAAATTCAACTCCTTTCCCAATAATACTTATTCTCCCATTTTTATTCTCCGGCACACCTTCAACAACTACTTTTTTCCCAACTTTTGGAGGAATACTAAGACCTGAGGGATTAATGTCTACATAAATTGTACCTGTCTCGTCTTCTAAAAAGAACCAACATCCTGAGGGGCATTCTCGGACAATCTTCCCCTCCAATCTGACTGTTTGACCAAGATATTTATCTGGATTAGCAAGAATGTCTTTTGCGCTAGTAACTCCTTTTTCTGTAATATTAACACCATACCTCTCGCTCTTCTCGCTGCTATTGCCACTGCAACCTGAAACACCCCACATGATTAATATGATAATTACTGATACACCAATTAATTTAATGTTCTTTGCCTTTCTCATCTTTTCTCCTTTTACTAAAAAATAATCATAACAACTACTCTAATTCATATTTAGGCATTACAAATAGTATCGGAAAAGCTTTTTGTGTTATTCTACTTATATGATTGAATAAGTAGTAAA
>Ga0154857_1038_pt1 | contig 10624 bp, 6 predicted proteins | sample Rifle2008BG19ft_FD_105829 | JGI IMG/M metagenome (GOLD analysis project Ga0154857, IMG submission 105829) | Candidatus Atribacteria bacterium RBG_19FT_COMBO_35_14
TGCTTCTTTTGTCTTTCCCGGTTTCATCTTAAATGTGCAAACAACATATATCCGATATTCTTCCATATTATTCACCCCCTTTCTTATCTATTTCTTTTTGTAAATAATTGATGAAATCAGATATTCACAGACTGGACCGCGAGCATTTTCTAAGCTAAAAGTAAAGCACTCCCTGATCAGGCTAACTTTTTGGCTACACGGTTATCCTACCAAAAGAGCTATTATTCACAGTTTTACGGATATTTCTTACTATAGTTAATCACTCTTAATACAAAATTGTTCAATGGACTTTTGCTTATTCTTCTAGACCATCTTATATATATCTACAACAAATTTTCCCGAAATCCTTCTTTTTATAAAAAATAATTTAAAAACAAAAAAGCCCTTCAGCAAAATGCCAAAGGGCTAGAATTATTTAGCTCCCCGGGTGGGTATCTGAAAGCGTGGGGAGTTATTCTCGGTCAGCCTGTGGAGACCCCCCTATCTAAAATTATAGTCTTTATTTCCCTCGGTTTAAGCTCTATTTTAACTTCATCAACATCATCATATGGTAATTTCTCTCCATAACTTTCATCCAACCTACCCAGATAGACCTTATGGATATCAAATCCTAATTTAATCTTTCCAGTGGTCTCTCTATCAGCAGGATTATAAACTCGGACTACCAATTTATCTTCAAATTCATGCTTTTTAAGGGCGCTAATTTCTAAATAGTCACCTTTTAATTCTATAAAACTAAATTTATCTGAGAGATTTCCCGGTTGATTTTTTAATTGTTTAGTTAATATTTTCGTCTTGTACTGTCTTGTCTTCCGAGAAATACAGGCATCATCCCAACTACCCTGATGAGGTATAAGGGCATAATAAAAAATATGCTCTCCTAAACATTGAGCTTCTGGTGTTGGAAAGGAAGGACCAGCATTTTCCTTCCTATATTCTAAATCACCTCTCGATAACCATCCTATACAACGGAGTAAAGTTAAAGCGATGGTGTTATTTTCAGGAATGACCTCATATTCAGGCAGTCCCTGATTTAGCAAAGCAATTCCATATTCTTCATCATTAATATCGATGAATCCCGAATTATGAGCAGTTTTATAAGCTCTTTCTTGCCAGCCTTCACTATCAGGTACATTAATGGAACGCTTTACTACATCAAAATTTCCATCAGCGTAAACCTGATCTGTTTTAATAGTAGTAGGAAATTCTACCCGCAAACGATGATCACGGGCTTTATTATCAAATTTTGTTTTAAATTCTATTCTCTGAATCTCACTGTATAATTTTATTTCAGAATCAATAGAACACTCTACCTTCTTATCTGCTCGGGATTTCCTATCCGATTTTAATCTGGTTGGCAACAGTATCTTTCCTGATATAGTTAAAGTAGCTTCGGCTGGACCAACATCTTTGGTGCTGATATTATTTAATTGACTAGTTACTATCTGGTTATTCAAAGGAGGAGAATAAGTATATTCATCTCCTGCATCCCCACCATCTACAAATCTATTGCAATTTTTAAAGATTTTATCATTTAATTTGTCCATAATAGTTAATGTTCCATTAGTTTCAGCAATTATTTTATAATATTTATTTTCAATGTAATCTCTACCGGATTTTATATCAGTCTCATATCCTTTAGAGGTGTTTATATGGTTAATTGCCTTAATAATAAAGGTTTTATAACCACAGGCAGGAATATCTTTGGCAGTAAAAGATATATCAGCATAATTTACTTCCAGAGACTGTGGAGATCTAAAAGGATGAAAAATAATTTTATAATCTAAGCCATAGCCTTTCAATTGATAAGGAATCTCTTCTTCTTCTATCGTTAAAATCTTCACCCGGTTTAAGTTAATCTCTTTAGGAAATTTAACCCTTGCCTCTACATTCTCATCTATAGAATAAGGCAGAGGATTGAAAACCACTAAGGCCAGTTCATCTTCCTTTAAATAATCAATCTTAATCTTTTCAGAAATATAATCTAAATTTTTATTAATCACCTCTTTAGCAATCTGCCTGGACCAATCAAAACGGGTCATCATCTCTTTATGTACCTGATCAATACTACAGCCACAGATACTATCATGAGGGTGGTTATTTAATAACCATTTCCAGCTGATCCAGATTAAGCTCCGGGGATAATCCTTGCCCAACTGCCAGGCCAGGGAGGAAGTTGGTTCAACCCAATTTTCTAAAAGGGTTCCGCATCTTTCATTAGCTTGTTTGATATACATACGGGACGAATATACGCTCTGTAAAATCGGAGCACCTTTAGCCGACCTAAATTCACCTGTAACTTTATTAAGATCAGGCTTTACAGTCTTTTTAGCACAATCTATATACTCTTCTAAGTTTCCTTGTTTTATCTCAATATCCTTAAAACATTTATTCAGCTCTTTTGCTAAATGAGGGATATGGGGTTGAGCTTGTAAATGATCAGTTCCATTTAATAATAACAATGACTTTGAAGTTTCTCTACTTAATAAATCATCAATTGCTCCCTTTATTACTTTATAAGCCTGATCTACGTCTTCAGATAAACTCTGAGCATTACAATAACCCACTTTAGGTAGATGAACGGCAAAAAGTTCTGTTCCATCAGGACCTTGCCAGATAAATTCATTCCCTTGACTCCGGTCATATTCTATGCCTCGCCAAAAAATAATATTATCAATTCCAAAACCTCTTAAGATCTGAGGCATCTGGGATATATGACCAAAAGGATCTGGTATATAACCAACCTTCATTACTCTGCCAAACTCAGAGGCAATTTTATGGCCTAAGAGTAAATTTCTTATAATTGATTCTGCAGATACCAGAAACTCGTCAGGGAGAATATACCAGGGACCAACATGAATTTTGCCTTCGGTGATATATTTTTTTAGAATTTCCCTTCTTTCGGGATAGACTTCTAAATAATCCTCCAGAACAATAGTTTGACCATCCAGAGTAAAATCGCTAAATGTCTTATCTTTTTCTAAAATATTCATTAAATTATTTATGAGGTCAATTAATCTGATCCTAAATTGTTGAAATGTTTGATACCATTCTCTATCCCAATGAGTATGAGGTACAATGAATGCCTTATATGGCTTTTTATTAATATTTACCACCACAATTTCCCCCTTTTTCTTCTTTTTATAAGCTATATTTATAAAATCTTCAATAAAATATATTACCTTACAATCATCACAGTGTTATTGTATTGAAGAATAAAAAATCCAACAATACCCACAACTTTACAGATACAGACCTCCTGTTAAAATAAAAAATCCTGATTTTCTCCATGCCTTAATGACAAATGATAAAAATTGGATTTGTCAAACCTACAATACACTTTTTCTCGTCAAGCAGCCTCAAGTAATACCAGCAATTTTTAGTTACTTTGTCTGACCAATCAAGTTCTATATGTTCCAAAAAAGAGTCATAAGAATTGTAGACCAATCCATTTTTAATTAATTCAATATGAAGTTTTTTCTTGTTTTTTTTGTTCTCAATATTAATTAATAGCTCAATACTCGTATTGCAATCAACTTCTAATTCTTCCCCTAACGAAACAAAAACATCTTTATCCGTCATCAGTTGGAAATTTATTTTAGGACCACATGTAATATAAACCTTTCCCTTCTTTAATCCCTCCATAATCCCCTCTCTGGTTTTTGACTTGGCCCATACATAAGTCCGACCATAGTCTTTCTTATAGGGTTCCAGTTGATGAATGTCTGAACCACTTACGGCGATTACTTTCAACCCCTGGTTAAGCAGATTTTCCCATCTCTTTAAAGTTTTTATATTTTCAGCCCTTCTTTCAGACCAGGAGCCGGCCCAAACTTCCATTATATCTGCTGTTCCCCAGCAAAAATTGGGGTAATTCCACCGGCATCCCGTACATATTGGGTCACTAATACATTCCGGATGTGCTACAGAAAGAAGAGCTCCCTTTCTTTTTATCTCCACGGCAATATCCTCAAAGGTACTTTTTCGTTCAAGTGAAAACCAATTGATATCACCGATCCAGTTGATAAGCACAAAATGTCCAAAAAAAGTAGAAATTTCTATACCTGGGATAACCAAGGTTTTTGAAAAATATTTCTCTTTCCACCCCAAAGTGGTATTATGATCGGTCAGAACGAAAAAGTCCAGACCTTTTCCGTGTAAATAGGTCATTAATTCATAAACTGAGTGATCGCCATCACTATGGTGAGAGTGTATATGAAAATCTCCTCCGAACCATCCAGGGCTTTCCCGTTCTTCTTTAAAAAGAGGTTCTTTTTTATGAAAATCTCGGAGTTCTGCCCGGTACTTTTCGGTAGCTTTGATTCCTGGAGTAAATTTCTGGTTCAAATTCACCTCAATACTTAATTTCACCAATTCGGAGATGACGGCGTGTGCCTCAACTATCAACCTCCATTCTCCTGCCGGTAATGCACCGGATACCGATCCGATACTGGCTTTTTCTTTATTAATTTGCATCGTCTCAAAAAAATTGTTGTTCCCCCTGGCTCGGACAAGGCCATTCGGATCAATCAAAGTATAATTAAAGAGGTTACGAATCGGAGAAAACCATTTAATAGCATTTTTTATATAATTATTCTGGTAATAGTCCCAATTAGGTCCAAAGAAAACAGAATCTTTCCCATCAAACCTTAGGTATTCGTTTACAGCCTGACCTATTAAGTTATTAGTTACCTGGATATCATTTACTATCTTCGGGTGATAGTCACCTTTTATCAATATCTCTTTAGTCCCTTTAATTATCGGTACAATAAATTCGGTTAAGGTTTTATTTTCACTCGGTGTAAATGTCTTGGTGTAAACGGGCATTTCTCGACTTCTCCAATCCTAAATGATAATTTTTCCGTCTTCTTTCTTGTAGATATGAACACTATTGAAATCTATCTTGAGCCAAATCGTATCTCCCATAGTTATATCTGGTTCGCTAAAATCTCTTACTATGATTATTAAATTTCCTATTTTTACGTGTATTATAGTTTCGGGACCTAATCTTTCTACCACAAATACTTCACCTTTTATACTATTTGGCGATGCATTCTTATATTCAACCGTAATGTCTTCCGGTCTGATTCCAAATATTATAGCCTCTTCATTATTTACTTTTTCTCTTACTAAATCTCTTATGGGAGAAATGTCTAGTTTAAACTGTAAAAAATCTAACACTGTTTTATTTTGGTTATATTTTATAGAGCAATTGAGAAGGTTCGTTGGGGGGTCCCCGATAAATCCAGCTACAAACACATTTTCTGGATTCTTATAGACCTCTTTTGGGGTTCCTACCTGCATTATAACCCCTTTATCTAATATCGCAATTCTATCGGATATAGCCATGGCTTCTTTCTGATCATGTGTAACATAGATTGCGGTTGTTTTCATCTCTTTTTGTATATGTTTTAGGAAACTTCGCGCCTCTGTACGTAGTTTTGCATCTAAATTACTCAGTGGTTCATCGAATAGAAACACATTTGGTTCTTGCACCATAGCTCTACCCAGGGCCACTCTTTGTTGCTGCCCACCACTGATTTGGTTGGGTTTTCTGCTTAATAGCTCCTCTGTTTGGAGATTTTTTGCTATTTCAGTAACCTTATGTATTATTTCCTTTTGGGGCTGTTTCCGAATTTTTAAAGGGTAGGCTATATTGTCAAAAACGTTCATATGTGGAAAAAGTGCATAATTTTGAAATACCATACCTATATTACGGTCTTTTGGAAACAATTTCTCTACATTTTTACCTTTGATGTAAATATTACCTGATTGGGGTATCTCTAATCCGGCTATTAGTCTTAAGGTTGTAGTCTTTCCGCAACCCGAAGGACCTAATAGGGTAAATAATTCACCTTTGTTGACTTGAAAGCTAATATTATTAACAGCAACAACTTTTCCAAATTTTTTGGTAACTTTTTCAAATGCTACATCGTGCATTATAATGCCTCCTTTTTATCCTTTTAGTCCACCATGAAATCCAAAGCCAAACTTTCTATTGATAATAATATAAAGTACAATTACTGGAAGAGAATATAATAATGAATAAGCTGAAAGAAGTCCCAACAAGGGAAGGCCCTCCTGGGTAAAAAAAGTGTATATTGCTACTGATACAGGATATTTATTAACACTTCTCAGTAAGATAAAAGGTATCAGAAAATCCCCCCAGGTATTCATAAAAATATATAAGGCTATAACCACCATGCCTTGTTGAGAAAGCGGAAGAATTATTCGAAAGAATCCCTGCGAAGGAGTACTTCCAGCTACTATTGCCGCCTCTTCATAATCTTTGGGTATGGCATCAAAAAAATCTTTTATGATAAAAATGCTTACTGGTAAAAATCCACCAATAAACACAAATATAACACTTAAATAAGAGTCAATTAGTCCAAGTCGTAAATTTAAAACAAATAAAGGTACCATAGCTGCTATCCCAGTCACCACTGTTGAGAAGAGCAACAAAGCATATAACAAAGTACTACGCCATTTAAAATTTGTCCGAGATAAGGCATAGGCAGCCAGCATAGAAGTAATAGTAACGATTATCGTGGATGAGAATGATATAATAAAGCTATTTTTAAAAGCTAACATAGCAACTTTATTTTTAAAGAGCTCTCTGAAATTATTTAAACTTGGTAATGTTATCTTTACTGCTAAACTAGCTTTAGAACTAAATGGTGCAATCACCAACCAAATCATAGGGAGGATAAAGAATAATACAAGGGTAAATAAGATCAAATATATCCAAAAATTATTCCACAAATTTGTTCGTTGTCTAAACACCACATTACTTCACTTCCTTTTTAACATTTTTAGGTATATAAGAGCCAAAGTTAAGTTAATCAAAAGTATTATAGTAGATATAGCTGCTCCCTGGCCAATCCTACCAGTGCCCATAAAAGCAACTCTATAAGTATAGATAGGTAAAATCTCTGTCATGTGAGCAGGTCCACCTTTGGTGAGGATAAAAGGAGTAAAAACATTAAAAGTCCACAAAGTTAGTAATATAAGATCGGTCAATATTTGAGGTTTAATTAAAGGTATAATTATATCTCTAAATTTACGCCAACCTGAGGCTCCTATAACATCTGCAGTCTCAAGATAAGAAGGAGGAATCGATTGTAGAGCAGCCATAAACAAAAGCATGGAAAAAGCCGTTCCACGCCAGGTATTGAAGATTATAATCACTCCCACCGGCAGTGTACGGAACCAATTCACCCTGGCAAAGCCCAATATTCCTAAAATAGAATTAAGTAAACCGAAGTCTTTGTCTAAGAAAGCTACCCAGAGATAAGCCACCACCACCCCTGGCACAATCCAAGCTATAATAACAATATTGCTGACCAGTTCTTTTAGGATACCTTTCTTATTGTTCAGCAATAGAGCCAGCAATAATCCTAAACCTGCTTGACCTACTAATGATCCAAAAACAAATTTAAAGCTAATCTGAAGTGAGCTATGAAACCATGGATCTTTAAAGGCTTTTATGAAATTATCAAACCAAACAAATTGATGATTTAAGCCATAGATACCAGTCAATGCCTCATTGGTTAGTCCTATATAAATCGCCCAAATAGCTGGGAATATTAGAAAAACGGCAACAAAAGCTAATGCAGGTAGCATAAATAAAAACGCTCTTTTTTTAGAAAGAATTATCCCACCTTCGAACATATATCTATCCTACACCTCCTTAGGACTCTTTAGAGTTGGTTAAAAAAATGGTAATCGGGTTTAAAAATAAACCCGATTACCTCTAGTAACAAAAAAACTTAATTAGAACTAACAAGCAAACCAAGTTCTATTTTAATTTTTCAACGTTCTCTGCTCCTACTATAGAGATTACACCTTGACCATAATTTTCTAATGCCTTTTCGGGTGATACGCCCATGACAATTTGTTCTGTTAGTAATTGTGCCTGATAGGAGATTTCTGGATATTCCGGCTTAGCAGGTCTGATAGTAGTATACGGCATTAGGGCTTTGCTGGTATCAGCAATAAACTTATTTGCTTTAACTTCAGGAAGTTCGACAAATTCTTGGTAAATCGGGGAAAATGGTTTTATGTTAAATAACTTTACCAAAACATCCGGCCTTAAAGCAGTCTTTATTAACTCAAAAGCTAAGTCAGCATTTTTAGTGTTTGGACTAACCGCAAAACCTGTCCCACCAGATATACAGGCAAAGGTGGGTGTTCCCAAAGTGCCTTTTCCTGGCATAGCTGCCCAACCAATCCGTTCATCACGATCTGGTATCGGTACACTTCCGTTAGGCGCTATTACAGATGAATAAAACCACGTACCTTCAACTAACATAGCCATCTTTTCTTGTTGAAAAGCTTCAAAGGTTTTGTCTCGAGATTTCGCGGTTACTTGCATTTCAGCATCTCCCAACTTCTCATCGATGTAAACTTTCTTGTAGAAGTCAACGGTATCCCTTAACATGGGACTATCTATTATCCACTTATTGGTACCCCAGTCATAAAGGCGTCCACCTGCACCCAGAAGCACCATATATAAGCCTTGCATGGTGGTAGCCTCGCCCATGTCCGTGCCAGCGTTTATCTGTAGCGGGATAACACCGGGCAGTTTCTCTTTAATGATTCGGGCTGTTGTCAGTAAGCCATCCCAGCTATAAGGCTGCCATGGAATAGCTATACCCGCTTTTTTGAACAACTCTTTATTGTAGTAGATCATCCTCACATCTGAACCGTACATAATAGCATAGACATCGTCTTTATGACTCCCCGCTTTCTTTGCAGGATCATAGAACTCATCCCAAATTGACCATGCCTCAACATACTTATTTAAAGGCAGTATTAATTTTGCTTCTGCAAATTCTGGTACCCAGAATAAATCTATCCAGGCTACGTCCGGACCAATTCCACCTTTAACATCCAATACAAACTGCATCTTCCAATCTTCCGGCGCTACTCCACTTGGCAGAGCCTTTACCTCAACATCTAAGCCTTTATCTTTCATATCCTTTTCAAATTGGGGAATAACGATATCTTCAACCCATTCTGCTGACTGAGAACCCCTTCCGCCTTTTATTGAGTTGTAGGAAAATGAAATGGAAACCTTTTCGGCAAAGATGGAAGTTGACGCGGCCATTAAGAAAACAGATAATGTAAGAACTAACACCAATAACACCATAATTCTTTTCATTTTTCTTTAACCTCCTTTTAATAGATAACTTTCTTTTCAGCACAAAATATTCAATCTAATCAAAAAAATTAAAATCTTTTTTTCCCCATCTCTCACCCCCTTTTAAAAGTGGATATTATCGAGATGCTTTTCCTTACATCGTTTCTCTTTCAATGCTTATGGAATATGGTGGTATTCTTGAGGTCAAATCTTTATTCTTGAAGGTATTCTTAGTTCTTGGGGTCTTCCTATGTCTTCTCTCTAATAAATAATAACCTTAATAACCGTTAGTGTCAAAAATATTTTTTAATTAAATCTTTTTTCCAAAACAACAAACAAAAAGGCGGAAATCACCGCCGTGATACTTCCAAAGATAAATGGCGCGCTAACGTCGATATAAGTCCAAAGCAATCCGGCAAAAAGAGAAGCAAAAAAAGTGGTGAGGCCGATTATGGTATGATAAACACCAAAGGCCGTTCCGCTCTTTTCCTGGGGAACTAAATTAGAAATATAAGCCTTTCCCACCCCTTCGGTGAGGGCCATATACAATCCGTAAACCGGGAAAAGGAACCAAATAAAAAGACTAGAATGGATCAGGCCGAAAAAAAGATACACCGCGGAAAAAAGTAAAAAGCCAGCTAAAAGTACTTTCCTGGGTCCGATCTTATCAGAAATAATTCCGGCAGGTATTGAAAAGATGGCATAGGTAAAATTGAAAAGAACGTAGGCCAGTACCACTAAACTCAAGGACAAACCCAAATTTTGCGCTCGTAAAATTAAAAAGGTGTCCGAACTATTGCCCAGGGCAAAAATGAAACTGATCAATAAAAAAATCTTAAAAGATGGATCAAGGTTATACCAATTAAAATGAAAGGTAGAGACAGAATTTGCTTCCTTCTTCTTTTCTTTTACAAAAAAAAGCAGCAAGAGAATTCCCATAAAAGCAGGGATAAAGGCAAGAAAGAAGATCAAGCGAAAATTATTATCTAAAAAATGAATCGCCAAAAGAGCAATCATTGGCCCGACTACTGCTCCCAGGGTATCCAGTGCCCGATGAAAGCCGAATGCTCTTCCTCGAAGCGAGTTTTCCGAGCTTTCGGTAATCAACGCATCTCTGGCTGAAGTTCGCACTCCTTTCCCAAACCGGTCAATAAATCGAGCCATTAAAACAAACGGCCAACTAAAAGCAAGACTTAAAATTATTTTAGAAATAGCGGAAAATGAGTAACCGGCAACAAGAAAAGGTTTTCTCCTTTGAAATTTATCAGAGAGCCAGCCAGAGACAACTTTTAAGATACTGGCGGTTGATTCCGCAATGCCTTCAATTAAACCGACAATAGCGACTGGCGCACCCAAGACGCTGGTCAAAAAAATAGGTACAATGGGATAAATCATTTCCGAAGCAACATCATTAAAAAAACTTACCAGTCCAAGAATAAAAACATTTTTAGAAATACCAAATTTACTTTTCATAAAGTTTGT
>Ga0154857_1007_pt4 | contig 10578 bp, 13 predicted proteins | sample Rifle2008BG19ft_FD_105829 | JGI IMG/M metagenome (GOLD analysis project Ga0154857, IMG submission 105829) | Candidatus Atribacteria bacterium RBG_19FT_COMBO_35_14
CCACTACCGATCGTATCGCCGCCTTTACCGCTAACAAAGCTGCTCTTCCAACCGAGGCCTTGCTCTTCAATAGGAGCGGCCTCAGGTTCCGGGCCCACATGGGAAGCAGGGCCGGCACCATGGCATTTGCCAAAGGTGTGACCGCCTGCGATAAGAGCGACAGTCTCTTCGTCATTCATGGCCATACGTGCAAAGGTCTCTCGAACGTCCCGACCGGAGGCGACCGGATCCGGGTTGCCATTCGGCCCTTCCGGGTTCACATAGATCAAACCCATTTGAACGGCGGCGAGGGGATTTTCAAGTTCTCGGTCACCAGAATAGCGTTTGTCTCCAAGCCACTTACCCTCAGAACCCCAGTAAACGTCCTCTTCCGGCTCCCAGACATCCTCGCGTCCGCCAGCGAAACCGAAGGTCTTAAATCCCATTGACTCTAAGGCGCAGTTACCAGAAAGGATCAGAAGGTCAGCCCAGGAAATTTTCTTGCCATATTTCTGTTTAATTGGCCAGAGCAAACGGCGTGCTTTGTCGAGATTAACGTTATCTGGCCAGCTGTTGAGTGGAGCCAAGCGTTGAGAACCAGATCCCGCACCCCCGCGGCCGTCACCCATTCGGTAGGTACCTGCGCTGTGCCACGCCATTCGGATAAAGAATGGTCCATAGTGACCGTAATCAGCAGGCCACCAATCCTGCGAGTCATTCATCAAAGCATAGAGGTCCTTCTTCAGAGCCTTGAGGTCGAGTTTATTAAATTCTTCAGCATAGTTGAAAGACTCGCCCATCGGATTGCTCAGGTGTGAGTGCTGATGAAGAATCCTGAGGTTCAACTGGTTTGGCCACCAATCCTTGTTCGAAGTGCCACCGCCTGCAGTGACATCTCTAGTCCTTCCCGTTACCGGGCATTTGCTTTTTTCATTCATGATATTTCCTCCTTTTAATCATTGTTACTTGTATTTCAAAGGCATCTTGGACATATGCCTTTGAAATATACGTTCTTGTCAATAATTTTAAAACCGGATAATTCTTCTGTTGTAAAGGTATTGAGGTCTATACTGAAATTAAATATTTTTCCACAACTTTCGCACTTAAAGTGTCCGTGGTTTTTAGTTATAATGTCATAATGGGCGTCATTATTTTCAATGTTTATTACCTTTATCAAACCGGATTTTAAAAATAGATTTAATGTGTTATAAATAGTAGATTTCGATAAAGTGGGAATTTCTCTTTGCAGATCTTTAAATATCTGATCCACAGTAGGATGGCATTGGTTTTTGTTTAAATAATCCAATACTTTGATTCTTTGGTATGAGGGGTGGATTCTTCTGTTTTTCAATTCGGCTGATAAATCTTTAAATAAAAGCTCCATATATGATCCTTCTCTCATAATTTATAATTAGTCGTTTTTTGTAATGATTATTAAATACTATACTATACAAATTTTAACTTGTCAATAAAGATTTTTCTGATGATTTTTCTGAAAATCAATTAAATCAAAATCTAAAATAAAAATAGGTTCTTGGTTTTGAATCAAATTAAATTGTAAGTTTATTGCTATAATGCATATTAGAGGTATACGATATTGGTTAAAAAAGTGGTTTACTTGCTTTAATAATTTTATCGGCTGCTAACTTCCCCGTAAGGATAGACATGGGAACACCTGCAGGGCTGTAAGCCCATTGACCTGCCTGAAAAACAGAAGGTACAGGTGTTAAAACTGAGCGATCGGAGATTAGTATTTTATTTATGACCGGCATGGATTCCTGAAATGCCCAACCGGTGATTGCTCCTACTGTATCTGTTTAAACAGATCATATTCAGCAAGGCAACTGATAATGACACCGGTTTTCCCCGGGGGAACCAATTCGGCATCTTTAAGCCCGGGAATAGAAATTTCGTAGGTATTTAAATTGGTAAATTTATCCAACCAGGCTAGTATTTGCTTTTTACTGACCTGGGTAAAATTACTTAATAGTGTATCCAGCTCTTCACGGTGTGTTTCTCCTAATCCTTTTCTTAAAGGAGTATGTGTCAGGGGACGGTTCTTTATCACACTTCAAGAATAAATATTTACCTTATTGAATCGCCATCAGCGTTTAAAAGAATTAGTATTTTTTAATTTTTCTACACCTTAATATTGATACAACATTGGCCCATTTTTTCACCTGCTTTTTTAAGATCCTCGCTTTTTCTTAATTATTCTTTAATATTATATAAATTTTATATAGCCTTATAAATTTTTGCAAATTATACTTCCTGTAATTAGGGTTATCGGAAGTAGAAAGAATTTTTAAATATTTAACTATATCCAACATTTAGGTACAAACTCAAAAACATCTTCATAGCTATGGATATTTAGTACTTTAATTTTTTCGATGCATTCATCAAGAATCAAAGATATTATCTTTGGTGAAAACCAAAGCCTATATTGGTTATTAAAACAATAATAGATAGGGACTAAACTATTTTCATCAAGATTTAAGGCATTTGGCGTGGGCAACCTGTACTCATGAATAACAAAACATCTTAGTTTATAAAATAAATTATCATACCTGGCCTCATGTATTGCAGAAATATTTTTATTATATATTCCCAATTCTAATTCTGTTAGCCCCTCTTTTAGTTTATCCTCAGTAAAATCAACCTCATCAGAATCCACTATTTTATTAAAAAAATGATCATGGGTTAGAGGGTTCATATTAATTTTCTTTCTAATTACAACTGCTAAGTTTTTATTGATTTGATCCAATTTACATTCCAGCTGTAGAGAGCTTATGTATTTTTTATACTTCCAACACGAAAAACATTGAAGCAGTTTTTTATATCTTTCATTATGTTTTTTATTTGGAAATGCATACTTTCCAAGAACATCTAATAGAGAAAAATAAATAATGTACTTATGAATACCTTCAATATTTTTATTCTCATCGATGTTTTTCTTAATACTTTCCATTGAAGCAAGGAATGATTTTGTTATTTGATCCATCTTCTTAAAACTTTACTCCCTTAAAAGTTTTGTAATATCTCGGTAAATCATTTTCCATTTCAATATTGTCATTATAAACTGGAAAAGATAAGGTACGTTTTGTTTGTCATATTTTAAGAATATATATTTACTTTATTGAATCGCCACCAGTGCTTAAAAGAATCAGTCTTTTCAATTTTTCTATATCTTAATATCAATACGACAAAAGATATAAAAAATCCTTCTTTTTGAAAGAAAAAGTTTCTGGATTGAAGGAGAAAGATGGATTCCCATTTTCATGGGAATGACATAAAGAGTAATGAGATTGCCGCGCTTTCTTCGAAAGGTCACAATGACAGAGGAATTAATATTAACAAGATTTACTTACAAATGGGGAAAATGTGTAAAGTCTGTGGGAAAATATCTCCTTAAAAGCCTTATATAGCAAAGCTTTTCACCTACATCTAAAATAAGCCATTTTAAGTGATTTTAAGCGCCTATTTTAAAAAACAAAAGGAACAGAGAACCGTTCTCTGTTCCTTTTCGATTAATTCTTATTTTCTTATTGCTTCGCCCCAAGCTGCCGCTGTGATTCTTTTAGCCAGTACTCGGCTTTGGCATTATCGGGTTCTATCTCCAGGACTTTTCGGTAATTTTGGATTGCTTGCTGATAATCTCCGGTTTCAAAATATGCCCTTGCCTGCCAGTAATAGGCCTCGGCAAACCTTGGATTTAAGCGAATTGCCTCACGATAGGAATCGATTGCCTGGTTGAAGTTCTTGCTTTCATAATAATTATACCCCTGTTCATATAGGTTGTATGCTTGCTTGCCATACTTGATGGATGCCTGTATTTTGTCATAAAAATACTGTGCTCTGGGATAGTTAGGATCAAGGTTGAGTACCCTCTCCCAGCAAAATAAGGAATTTTCTAAATCATCTGCTTCATAAAAGACCCGGGCAGCCCAATAATTGGAATCAATTAAATCAGGATACTCTTTAATCGAGTTCAAGAAGTAGGTGAGAGACTGTTCATAATCACCTTTCTGATAGGAATTAGAACCCAAACGATAATAGGCATGGGCTAAATTCTGTTGGACCTGGAGAGAGGTAGAGGTCAAATCTGTTCCCTTGATTAGATCCAGGTATTTTTTCCATTGTTCCGCTTCCCGGTAATACCAGTTGGTATACTGATACATCAGTGCCAGGTAATAATTGGCTTCAATAAAGTTCTGATCAATGTAAAGAGCTTTTTGGGCATAATCAATTGCTTCAGCCCATAATTTTCTCCCTGGATAATGGGTACCTTCCGGGTAGGCATTCAGAGCTTCCTCCATCTTATTCACTGCCCTTTGCAGGTAGTCCACTGCCTGAGGTTGTGTATTACTGGAAATCTGTAGTTGTTGAGCAACAGAATTCAGAATAAAAAATTGAGAAACGATAAAGAACAGTAATAACATTATTGTATAGTATGTCTGCTTATTTAATTTCATTTCTAATCACCTTCTTAATATAAATTATTTATATATCTTCTTTCAAATTATTTCTATTTCTTAAATAGAAACACTTTACCTGCCAATCAGGTCTTTTTGTTTCCCACCAATAAAAGCAGTATACCGCCTACGAGCGCAATACCACCCACGATCGGGGGCAATGGAAACGTTCTTGTCTTTTCAGTAGTTACCTGAACCGGACCAAGGTCAATGACTTTCTCACTGGACGTATATTGTATGCCTTGATAGGCAAAGGCCACGATCCCCACGATAATAAGGATAATGGCTAACACTGTGTTTGTTTTCATTTATTTTCTCCTTTCTTTTATTAGATAGATGATTTCTCTTACTGACTAATCTGCTCGATCAACTGCACTAATTTAAAAGCAACTTCGTTGTTCACTTTTTTATTATTCAAAATACTTTCACAGGTAATGCTTTCTCCGTAAAATTTCTTGTTTGCTCTTACATCGGCATGAATCATTGAACCGGTAAGGGTAAAACCGGCATAGAGACCCTTGCTATAAGAGTAAGCGTAGATAGAGTCGTTTAAATCAACGGCAGCCTGTAAAGAATCACCCAAGGGTCCCGGGGCAATGCTGATATCTGCTCCGATCTCAAAATCAGTACTCTTAAAGACCGCCAGAGCTTTATCATCCATAAGCAATAATACCAGGGACACTTCCTGAATACCAATCTGCAGACCAACCGAAGCTGTTTTAAGCTCTATAAATGCCGGGCCATACCACTCCTGGGTGAGTCTATCCTTTCGAAGAACGATGCCATCACCAAACATGGCACCCCAACCCAATCCCACGTTGACCAATCTGGGATAGATAACGATTCCTTGCGCATGGGATAATAGCTGGCTAAATGCCCCGGCCTGATCTTTGCGTGAAGCCATTTCCGACAATACAGCCATACATCTATCTATTTTAATTTCCTCATCAGTAAATTGTGCCTGGACAAAACCGGTAATAAGCAGAGTAAAACCCATAACCAAGACGAGCATAAGTATATACTTTTTCATTTTTAAAATCTCCTTTTCATTTTATATTTTATATCTTTTTTAAAAACCATAGAACAAGTTTTCAGCAAACTTGTTGCATTATTTAATAGTTTGATTTAGATAGAGAAACATAGATAGGTAAGGTTTCGCCACCCAATACTTTTACTGTTTGAGTCCAGGTTCGGTAGTTTTGACTCCCGGGTTTCATAACCGTCAATTCATGATATCCTTCTTTTATATCACGGATAACCAAGGTGCCTTTTGGTGGGGTTTTACCGTATTCTTTCCCATCAACAAAGACGAGGGCATTAGGCTGTTCACAGGTCAAGGAAATTTCCCCGTAAGCTTCCACCGGGACAAGATTGGCTTCCGCCTGGGTGGTGCGATTTCTGGAGATGGTAATGGTTTTACTCCATATTTCATAGCCGGGCATGACAAATTCAAGCAGGTGTTGGCCGGTTTGAATATCTTCAATCCGCTTGGGAGATACTCCCTGATACTCATGATCCAGGTAAACTTCGGCTCCTCGAGGAAAAGAAATTGCCATGACTCTACCCACTCTCTCAGAAACATAGTGCGGGCGTACCACTTGATATTCCAGGATATTACTGGAAACCCAGTTTTCGGAGGGTTGTTGACTAAATAAGTTGCGTAAACTGATGGTGAAGTCCCCCAATTTAAAACTGATGACGGGAAATTCTTGCGTCAGAATATCTGGATATCTATTATCCCTCACCATTAACAAAGGCCTGGCTGTGGCAAATCCCTGAATATAGCCTGGTCCAAATCCACTGTCCAAGGGAAGGAGCAGCTCCTCAACTTGGTACAAATGTTCCCCTCGAACAAATTCATGGGGATTCGATTGGTTAGGAAAGATAATTTTTACTCTTCCTTCCGAATCATACTGATAGATCGTGACATAGGCATCTTTGGTGGATTCAAAAGATAAAACCATTCTTTCTCCCGGGACATAACTGGTGCTATCCCCTCTCTCTAATCCTAATTGCAGCTTTAATGAAAATGCAGGATGAGGGTTAATCAGTTGAATGTTTTTTTTGAACTCTGTTTGTCCGGCACTTTGAGCGTAAACAGAAATACTGAAGGAGAAACATACAAGCAACAAAATGGGGATAATGAACAACCATCTGTTCATTAATTTTCTATTGAAATAACTTTTATTCATTTTTAATTACCTTCTATTTATTTATTTTATTATATTTTCCTTACGTAAATACTAATTTCAAAATCTTTCTTTAAGTTAAAATAACTTATAGAACTAAAAATATTTTTAGAGACACCTTACCTTCTAGTTTCTCATTTTACTTTTCTCAATCGGAGGAATACAAGGTCTAAATTCTAAGGTTACCTAATATTCCAAATGCTTGTAATAACCAAAGAATGACTACAACAACTACAACAACATTCAAAATCTTCTTGATTTTAGCATCCATTGGTATATAGGTATTAATTAACCCCAGAATTACCCCAACAACAATTAAAGCAACCAATAATGAAATTAAAGACATGTTCTTCTCCTCCTTTCAGATAGAATAATTTTCACAACCAAAAGCATCTTAATATTTCATTTTTCGATATTTCTTCAAGTATTTGTTTTTTCGCCATCTAAAAATGCATCTAAATTCTCTTTAGTCACATACCAGTTTTTGCCTATCTTATGACCTTTAATTCTACCTTTTCTAAAATATGCACGGATAGTTAACGGGGTAATAGGTAATAGCTTATATAGATCTTCTACTGAATATAGTTTCTTTTCTTCCACTTTTATAGGCATAACTTTAAAACTCCTTTTTGGTTAGATTTGTAATATCCTGCTTTTTAATATATTAGCATATTATAATATATATTGCAATATTATTTAACATAATATATTATATTTTATTATATTTTATTATTAGTTAATATATTTAGATAACTTTGATTAAGAAATAATTAGTTAGAAGTTCAATAACGTGAGATGTTTTAGTAGAAAATAATTTCGGAAATTTCCCTGTATGTGTCTGTTTATATATTTGCTCCCCAAATACCCCTCTATTCGTGATATTAAATGAACTAGAGTGTCAAAGGGTTGGTGAATTGTTGGATCAAATCTTCTTTTTGTTTAGTATGTTCTCTTCTTTTCAAATCCTCTTTTTTTAAGTGTCTTGACTTCAGATACCCCTTGATATATTCGTTAACATTTTCTTCATCTACGAATATAAGACAAGGGGACGTTTTATTTGCCATATTTCAAGAACATATATTTACCTTGTTGAATCGCCACCAGTGGTTAAAAGAGTTAGCTTTTTCAATTTTTCTACACCTTAATATTAATACGACAAAAGATATAAAAAATCCTTCTTTTTAAAAGAAAAGGTTTCTGGTTTTTAGAAAAGAGGAGAAAGATAGATTCCCATTTTCATGGGAATGACATATAGAGAAGTGGAAATGACATTCTTTTTTTATAAAAAGGTTTATAATTAAATATTTTGCATTGCTTATTTTTCTTGTTTTTCATCTGAATAGTATTTTTGAATCCTTTGTCGATCTTCGTTTTCTTTATTCCCCTTAAAATACATTTCAACTAATTCTATTCGGTCGTCATCTTTGAAATACACATAAATAATCCTTATCCCACTGTAAGATCCCCTTCCTTTTAAAGATTTGCAGGTAAATTTCCTGGCTTTGTATATTTTGGGAATGGATATGGAAAGTCCTGAAATTTGAACAATTCCGCCATTATCAATATTCAATTTGTGAGATAATTTAAGCTGGGTACTTACAAATACTTCTAAATCCTGCTTTAGAGTAGGATAATTTGTTTCTAATTTTTTAAAATCTTTCTTGAAATCAGGAAGCATTAGCACTTCATTAAATATTTTCTTCAATATAGGTCCTCACCGAATAAGGTTTTGTGCGATAGAATACAGATTCATAATCTATTATTTCTCCGTTGTTCGTGGTTAACCATGGTACATCTCTATGGGAATAATCACTTATCTCAGCAGCGTTCATATCAGATAATCTATCTAATACGCTATCAATCATTTTTATTTCATGAGCTTTTAATAGGGTTAAATCTGATTCTCTTTTAGATAAATATTTCGTTTGAGGATATTTGAAATAGCTGTCTTTTACTTTAATTAAGTCTTTGTCTTCCATCTCTTTAATTATTTTTATAAATTCCTTGGGAGTAGGACCATAATGGTTTTTTATATAGGTTGCTCCAATGAATTGTTCTTCGTATTTTTCATAAAAATCAAAATCAATAAAGTAGAGCAATTTATATAAAACCGATTCCCCTATATTTGGTTTTGAACCTATTTTATTTAATATGTAAAGCAATATTTCTTTGAATTTCTGCAGATTTTTTTGAGGAACACTTATTCGTATTTCTTTTTTTGGTTTCTGCTTAGTTGTATTTTTTTCAATGATTACTTCTATATCTTCCTTTAAATCAAGCAATATATCTGAAGAAATATTAAAATATTCAGCAAACTTTTTTATTTCCTCTGCACATATTTTTCTTTCTCCGTTTTCAATTTTTGAAATGGTCACCCGATCTACACTTAATGCTTCAGCCAAACTGGACTGTGATATATTTATTTTCTCTCTTAATTTTTTAATTTTAAAACCTAGATTTTTATATAATGTAGGCATTTTGTTACACCTCGTTCCTTTAAAATCATATAACCATATATACTATAGCATATGTTACTTATTATTACAAGTGTATGTAATACATTATTACTTTTATAAATACTTCAGGAAATAGGGTAAAAGAGAAATATTTTGAGGCTTCTTGAAAGCCTTATATTTTCTGTGTTTTAAAGCCTTAGTATTTTTTCCTATAAAAACTGATAATCCTCTTATTCCATATATATTTCTTCCTTCCAAAAGCGGTTTACCTACATACAGAGTTAGGCCGTATTATCATACTAAACATGTTTTCTTCGATATTAGAAACAAAGTTTTTTGATTTACCCATTATTATTGCTTGTATCTTTCAAGCAGTTTATGATTCCATACTTGCGCTTCAATGTAAGGGGCAAGGTCGCTGGGGAGATTTGTTTCCCAGTCTTCCTCAGGCAATCCCTTTTCTCCTACTATTGAAAGTATTTCTGATAAGGTGAAAACCTTGCCGTGATAATCTGGCAGGTAATATTCTTTTGGTTTCTCCCTACCAAACCATAGGGAGATCATGCTATCTGGATAAGTAAAACTGACATCATACTCCGTAAAGACTGAGAGAGGTATGCGTATTTCCCCATGAGCATCAGGATCAGGAGCTTGTTTCACCATCCATTTGGATGCCCCAAGCACCATTGGAATCGGATAAGCCTCCTGAGGTTGCCCCCCTTTTGCCATGAACTCCTCACGTACCCACTGCTCAGTTTGCCTTCGATTACGCATATACTGAATTGGATCTTTGAATCTTGCCCCAAAAAGAGTGTCATCGCAAAGTTCTTCCATGATTTTTATGACTTCTTCATCTGGTAGCACAGACAGGCTTCGAAATGGTTCTGTACCCTGCTTGTAGTAATAGATTAGATAATCTATCATATATTCTCCTTCCTGCAGCCTAATATAGGTTTATCGGTATGTATCAGGTACGGTTCTTTGTCACACTTCAAGTATATTATTTACCTTATTGAATCGTCACCAGCGGTTAAAAGAATTAGACTTTTTCGATTTTTCTACGTACTTAATATTAATACGACAAAGGGTTGTTAAAATCCTTCTTTTTAGAAGTAAAAGTTTCAAGTAATAAAAACACCTTACTAAAGACCAAATAAGTATTCCCTTAGTAAATTCCTTTTAAAGATTCTCAAATTTTCAGGGTAAAATGTTTCTATCTGTTTTAAATTAAGCATTTTTCATATAACTCCAAAAACGATTCATTCTTCCGGTTAATTTCTTTTGATTAAAATATCTTTGCAGAAGTGATGTCCAAGATACATATGGTAATAATTCTTCTAACTCCGGTAACAGATTAAGATCATCAACATCAATGACTGCTAAATTGCTTATATTCCCGGTTACTATTCCAATATTTACACCGCAAAATATATCATACCAACCGAAAACATCTTCTGTAATTGCTCTTTTATATTGAAAAGG
>Ga0154857_1099_pt2 | contig 10521 bp, 7 predicted proteins | sample Rifle2008BG19ft_FD_105829 | JGI IMG/M metagenome (GOLD analysis project Ga0154857, IMG submission 105829) | Candidatus Atribacteria bacterium RBG_19FT_COMBO_35_14
CCCTAAAATTTGGTGGAAAGCAACTATCCAGGTAATAAGGGAAGTAATAAAAAAATCAGAGGTTCACCCCAAACAAGTAAGGGGAATAGGATTATCGGGGCAGATGCACGGTACCGTCTTTTTGGATAAGAATTTACAGCCTTTTCGCCCGGCTATCATCTGGGCTGACCAAAGGAGCAGTTCTCAGTGTGAATTTATTTATCAAAAAATTGGCAAAGAGAGACTTGCTGAGCTGACCGGGAACCCGGTAGCTGCCGGTTTTATGTGCAGCACTCTTTTGTGGATAAAAGAGAATCAGCCCGAAGAATTTAATCGAATATATAAAGTAATTTTAGCAAAAGATTATATCCGCTATAAATTAACTGGAAATTTAGGGGCTGAGGTTACCGATGCCTCCAGCAGTCTATTGTTGGATATTAAAAGAAGATGCTGGTCAGAAGAGTTATTGGATATTCTTGGTCTTCCGCTAAAAATTCTTTTGGAAGAAGTTCACGAATCTCAGGAGGTGGCTGGTTATTTACTTGCAGAGGTAGCAAGATATAGCGGACTATTAGAAGGGATTCCGGTAGTTTATGGCGGAGGAGATCAATCGATGCAGGCAATCGGTAATGGAGTAATTAAACCAAGAATTCTTTCTTCCACCATCGGAACAGGTGGTCAATTGTTTATCACTCTGGCTAAATTCACCTATGATCCTAAGTTAAGAATTCATACCTTTTGTCATGCCCTACCCGGTACCTATCACTTACAAGGTGCAATTCTTTCTGCAGGATTATCCTTAAAATGGTTAAGAGAAAATATATTACATACTTCTGATTCTTATCCTATATTTGATGAAGAAGTAGATAAAATTAAAGTAGGGAGTGAAGGTATAATTTTTCTTCCCTATCTTTTGGGAGAAAGGTCTCCTTATATGAACCCCCAAGCTAGAGGAGTATTTTTTGGACTTAGTTTAAAACATCACCGAGCTCATCTGATTAGAGCAGTTATGGAAGGAGTAGTTTTTGCTTTAAGGGATTGCCTGGAGGTCTTTATAGAATTAGATGTCAAAATTGAGCGAGTGATTGCCTCCGGAGGAGGGGCAAGGAGCAGAGTTTGGGGACAGATTCAAGCGGATATTTTTAATAAAGAGATATCTATAACCCAATCGATCGAACAGGCGGCAATGGGGTCAGCTATATTAGCCGGGGTAGGAGTGGGAATATATAAAGACGCAGAAGAAGGATGTAGAAAAGCAGTAAAACTTAAAGAAGAAAAAATAAGACCAATTCCTGAAAATGTTGATATTTACACTAAGCAATTTGAAATTTATAAATCTTTATATCAAGATTTAAAAGAAGATTTTAAGAGATTAAAAGAGTAAGGTAGTATAGGATGGCATTAGAAGAGATTTTAGATGTTGAAAGATTAAAAAAATATTTAGATTTAATCATAAAGAGGAATGCGGAAAAACAAAATCTTATTGGTTGGGTATTAGCCAAAGATATCCAGCGAAAGAAATTATTAGAAATTGGTGATAAATATTCTCCGGCCATGACTCAAGGCATTTTAATTGAATCAATCTGTGAACAGCTGCCCATTTTCATCGAACCAGGACAGATTTTTGCTGGAACAGAAGAAGATGCTTTTTCTGCAAGTTATGCCTTGATTAATCCTGCTTTTCGGATAGAAAATTTTCAGGGGTACAATGATGAAATGGCCTTCTATAATGATGTAAAACCAAATGATAAGATTGCTGATATTGAAGTATCCGAGAAGATGATTGAAGATAACCGAAAATTTTGGGGCAAACATCCTTCGGTAGTAAAAATAAGAGATATATATAAAAAAACTGGAAATCAGACCAGAGAAGCAGTATATTTTGTGGAAAGGGTTACTGGTCATACCATACCTGGTTTTGAGGAGACTCTGAAAGAAGGATTAGAATACAAAATTACAGAATTAAAACAACAAAAAAATAAATTTCCGGCTAAGAGTGATTATTTTGACAGTATAATAAAGGCTCTACAGTCGACTATAACTCTGGCTAATCGCTATAGTAAATTGGCCGGGAAGAAATCTGAGCAAGAGATCAATCCGCTAAGAAAGAAGGAGCTGCAATTAATAGCCAAGACCTGTCATAAGGTCCCCTATAAAGGTGCAGAAAATTTATATGAAGCCTTACAATCTTATATTTTACTCTGGCAGGTGATGAATTTGGAACAACTTCCTAATCCTTACGCCTTTTCCGTAGGAAATCTGGATAGAATAATGCAGCCCTATTATAAGAGAACCAAGATTTCTAAAAAATTAGCAATGCAATTGATACGCCATTTTTTGGCCTTTTTTGAAGTGGGAGATAGAGATTGGGCTATTTCTCAGAACATTATGGTAGGCGGCTCAGAGGCTAAAGGTAATGATTTATCTAATGATATGACTTATATTATATTAGAGGCCTATCACCAATCCAATCGACCTCAGCCGAATTTTTCAGTTAAGATGCATCCCCATACACCGTTTAAATTTTATTGGGCAATATCAAAATTTATGTTTAATTTTGGACATAGTTCTCCTTCTTTTCTTAATGATATAGCAGTATTTTCTGCCTTAAAGAAGAAAGGTGTTGCCAAAGAGGATTTAAAAGATTATGCTATTGCCGGCTGTCAGGAACCATTAATTAAGGGAAAAGAAAATGGGAATACTACTAATAGCTGGTTGAATCTGGCTAAAGTTTTGGAAATTTCTTTAAATAATGGTTATTCATTAATTACCGGGAAAAAGTTAGGACCTTCTTATAAAGAATTGGGTTTGGAAGAGAATTCTTTTAGTTCTTTTACCGAAACTAAAAGAGTTTTTTACCGCTATCTGGATTATTTTATTATGAAGATGGTAGAGGCAGCCAATGAATGTACTGAGGCCCTTTCTTTGTTACCGGTTCCTTTTGCTTCTTTTTTTATGGGTGGAGGAGAGACTGGAATCGATATGAGAGATTGCAATAACGGTCTGGGGACAAAATATAATGCTTCTGGCTGCTTGATTCATGGTTTAGCGACCACTGCCGACTCTTTAACTGTGATCAAATATCTCTTCGATCCTGATTCTAAAATAATATTTTCTCTGAGTGATTTGATTGCTGCCTTAAAGAGAAATTTTGAAGGATTTAAAGAATTACAGAATATTATCCAACAGGTACCCAAATATGGGAATAATATTCCCTATGCTGATACAGAAGCAGTAGAATTAGTAAAGATAGTCAGCGAAAAGATTAATCGGCAAAAAAATACTTTCGATAAAAATTTTGCTGCTGACTGGAGTAGTCCCAGTACTAATCTACTTTATGGATATTGGACCGGAGCTACGCCTGACGGAAGAAAAGCGCGGGAAAGCTTAAGTTTTGGGCTTGATCCTTCTCCGGAGATGGCTACCAATGGTCTTTTGACCAGAATTCTTTCACAATCAAAATTAGATTATGAAATTATGACCGGTGGTTCAGCGGTGGCAATGAGTATTAATCCAGAAGGTGTTAAGGGGATGAATTTAGAACAAAAGGCTCAATATTTGAAAGATATTATCGGAGCTATTTTTGATTATTCTCTGGAAGGCAAAGGACAAGGGTTAGGTTATGTTTACTTTAATGTATTTTCCTCAAAACAGTTATTAGATGTAGCTGAACATCCCGAAAAGTATCCTTATCCGGTTATAGTAAGAATTCACGGCCAATATGGTGATGCTCGAAAATTATCTCCTGATATTTTAAAAAAGGATATTATCCCGCGCTTGGATCCGGGGTCAATTTCTTTTTAAGAAATATTTACTTTAATGCCTTTGTTTTTTATTATCTTAGCCAGGGCTGTCATCTTTCGGTTAGAAGGAGGTATGAGATGTTGTAAGGGATAGTCTTTTCCTAAGGCTCTCCATTTGTAAATCCCGTGTCTTCCATACTTTAACAGTTCTACCGTGAGTCCGTCTTTCAGGGGAGAAAGAAAATTGGCAATTTCTTGAAAATTCTCTTCTGAATCATTATATCCCGGGACAACAGGAATTACTATCCTTAAATCTTTTCCAGCTTCATAAGTTTTTCTGATATTATACCATACTTGTTTATTATCTTTTCCAACCAATTTCTGGTGTATTTCTGCGTTCATATGTTTTATATCACAAAAAACTAAATCCAGATAGGGGAGGGAGGCAATAAATTGAGGGGATGAACCATTGGTTTCCACTGCAGTAGGAAAATTAAAATATTTAAGACCTTTAAGAAGTTCAAAATAGAAATTCCATTGGGCGGTGGGCTCTCCTCCAGACAAGGTTACACCATAATGGTGATTGTCTTTTAAGAATCTTTGGTAAGGTAAGATTTCGCGAATAACCTCTTTTACCGTAATTTCTTGACCAATGATTTCTTTAGAGCCATCATCGTAAATTAATTCGGTCTTTCCAAAGGGTATGCTTTCCGGGCTGCCACACCAGGGGCAATGGAAGTTACAGCCCTTAAAATAGATGATACTTCTCCATCCCGGGCCCTCTTTTAAGACACCATGTTTTATGTTTATGATAATGCCTTTAGCACTTTCTTTATATTTATTCATCGAAGTTCCTTTTTATTTTAATTATCTAAATTTTAGTATATTCTTTCTCTTTTTACAAAATATTTTTTATATTCCCTTTGCAATATTTTTTTAAAATATTGATATTTTAATTTTAATAAAAGAGGATATTTTAATATTTTGCAGAATATAATCTATAAGTTAAATATTTTGCCTTCAAGATTTAAAAAGATTGAATTAAAGAAAAAGAGGTGAATTAAATGAACGAAGTTTTAAGTTTTGGCATGGTAGGTGGTGGAATTGGCTCTTTAATCGGCGAAGTTCATCATAAAGCAGCTTCCTTTGACCGTAAAGCAAAATTAATTGCCGGATGTTTTTCCAGAAGTTATGACAATACTTTATCCACGGGGAAAAAATTGGGTTTGGATTCCAGACGACTCTATAAAAATTTTAGGGAAATGACTGAAAAAGAAGGAGCAAGAAAGGATAAAATTGATTTTGTTATTATTGTGACCCCGAATAATTCACATTTTGAGATGGCCAAAGCTTTTTTAGAAAAAGGTATTAATGTAGTTTGTGATAAGCCTTTGACCTTGAAAGTTGAAGAGGCTGAAGTATTAACAAATTTGGCCAAGAAAAGAGATTTACTTTGTTGTGTAACTTATACCTATTCCGGTTATCCTATGGTAAAACATGCTCGGGAAATAATTAGTAGAGGCGAGATTGGGAAGATTCGGATGGTAATGGGAGAATATCTCCAGGAATGGCTGGCTATGCCGGTAGAGAAAGAAGAAGGGAACAAGCAGGCATCCTGGCGAACTGACCCCAAATATTCCGGAAATTCTAATTGTGTAGCGGATATTGGAAGCCATATAGAGAATACTGTCTCTTATACAACCGGATTGGAAATCGATTCTCTTTGCGCCAATTTGGATATTTTTGTTAAGGGAAGAGCACTCGATGATAATGCAGGGGTTTTACTCAAATATACCAGCGGAGCTCGGGGGATTTATTGGTGTTCACAAGTGGCTATCGGGTACAATAATGGTTTAAAAATCCGTGTTTTGGGGGAAAAGGGGTCTGTAGAATGGGAGCAGGAAAAACCTGATTATTTGAAAGTTGCTTTTTATGGTCGGCCAGTTCAGATTTTATCTCGGGGAAGAGATAATTTATATCCTCTGGCTTTGAGAGTCTCCCGACTCCCTGGAGGGCATCCCGAGGGTGTATATGAGGCTTTTGCCAATATCTATTCTAATTTTTCCGATGCCTTACTGGCCAAAAAAGCAGGAAAACCTTTCCAGAATAAGAAGGAAGTTGATTTTCCTACCTTTGAAGATGGCGCAAGAGGTGTCAAGTTCATTAATTTATGTGTGGAAAGCTCACAAAGAGGTGCCTGTTGGATATCAATAAAGTGATTTAACCAGTAAAACAGGTGGGATTTTGTTCTTTTATGCAAAATAATTTATTTAAAAACTAACTTTTTAGTAAACAAATAATTTGCTTTAATAGTTTTAATTGATTAAAATGATAAAAAACTTATTTATAATTATTTGAAGGAGCGGGAGGTAGACATGGTGAATAGCGCAAAGGTTTATTTTACAGATTTAAGGGCGAAACCAGGGAAGAACTTGCTGGATAAATTAAAGAAATTAGTTTTAGAAGCCGGGATTAAAGAGATTGGTTTTAAGGATAAGTTCACAGCCCTAAAAATTCATTTTGGGGAACCGGGGAACCTGTCCTATATTCGGCCTAATTATGCGGCTTGTATCGTAAAATTAATTAAAGATTTCGGGGGGAGGCCATTTCTAACCGATGCCAATACCCTTTATTACGGCAAGAGGGCTAATGCCGTAGACCATTTAAATACTGCTATGGTGAATGGATTTAATCGGATCGGGGTAGGGTGTGATGTGATTATTGCCGATGGTTTAAAGGGGACTGAATATCGGGAGATTTCTATTGACCAAAAACATTTTCAAGCTCCCAAGATAGCAGCAGCAATTGCTGATGCTGATATTATTATTTCTCTGACTCATTTTAAAGGTCATGAAATGACCGGCTTTGGAGGCGCCTTAAAAAATTTAGGGATGGGCAGTGGTTCACGAGCGGGCAAGATGGAGATGCATTCTAATTCTAAGCCCAAGATTAACCTTAAGAATTGTATCGGCTGCGGCCAGTGCATTAAAAGCTGCTCCCAGGAGGCCATTCATTTTAATGAAAATAAAAAGGCAGAAATTGATTATCATAAATGTATCGGCTGCGGCCAGTGTGTAGCGGTATGTCAATACAGTGCAGCTGTAAAAGGCACTGATGAATCGGAAGGAAATGTCCAGGAAAAGATTGCAGAATATACTTATGCAGTATTAAAAAACAAGCCTCATTTTCATATCAGTTTTATTATGAATGTCTCCCCTTATTGTGATTGTTGGGGCTATAATGATATGGCTATCGTCCCGGATATCGGAATGGCTGCTTCTTTTGACCCTGTGGCCTTGGACAGAGCCTGTGTCGATTTAGTAAATAAAGCTCCCATGGTCAAAGGCAGTGTCCTGGAAGAGAAGCATTTTCATTCAGGAGAAGATAAATTCACCCATGTTCATATTGATACCGATTGGAAGATAGGCCTTAATTATGCGGAAAAGATAGGTCTGGGCACACAGAATTATGATTTAATTATAGCTAAATAAAATAAAATAAGATGGAAAAATAAATGGTCCTTTGATAAGTTAAAAACCTGCCAAAGGACCATCCCCTAATAAAGTATTGACAGGAGGTATTAAAAAATATTGATAGATAAAAATTTTAAAGGGACACTAATTATCTTAGTAAGACACGGAGAATGTGAAGGGAATATTAAGGGGATGTTTAGAGGGAGGGCAGACTTCCCTTTAAACGAAAGAGGGTTTATTCAAGTCCAAGATTTAGCTCAAGAATTGAAAAATTTTCCTCTTAAACATATTTATACCAGTCCTTTGTCTCGAGCCAGGCAGACTGCAGAGGCGATTAGCTTACAATGTAGAGTGGGAGTTAAGATAGAAGAGCGATTTAACAATATTGAATTGGGGAGCTGGGAAGGGCGCCTTAAAAAAGAGATTGCCCAGGAATACCCGAAGGAATGGGATCTTTGGGTGAACAATCCGGAGAAACTTCGAGTGGAAGATATGGAAACTCTTTATGATGTGCAAAAAAGGGCCAAGGCTTGCCTGGATAGTTTAGCTTCTGAACATGACGGAGAAAATATAGCAGTAGTTACCCACCGGGCAGTGCTAAAACCCCTTATCGCTGCCTGCTTGAATATTGCCTCTCCTTATTTTTGGAAGATTCATTTAGATACTGCTTCTTACAGTCTTATTTCTCATAAAAAAGAAAGAGGATATTGTCTGATACAATTGAATCAAAATAAACATTTAAAAGAATATGTTACCGAGTGGGTATAAAAAAAGAAAAATGGAAATTAACCCAAAAAAACAAATATCAAAAAAATACAAAATCTTTATCGGATACTTGGAGGGAACAATATCAATCATCCTGAATACCATCCTTTTTGGCTTAAAATACTGGGTGGGAATCATGACTTTTTCTATAGCCATAATTGCCGATGCCTGGCATACCTTATCTGACTCGCTCACTTCCCTGGTGGTGATTATAGGTTTTAAGGTTTCATCCAAGCCTGCCGATAAAGAACACCCCCACGGTCACGGTCAGGCAGAGATAATTAGTTCTGTCATTATTGGGACACTATTAGCTGTGGTAGGTGTTAATTTTTTAATTACCTCGATTCAAAAGTTTATAAATCATCAATCTGCCTCTTACGGAAATTTAGCCGTAATAGTATTTATAATTTCCGTTATAGTAAAAGAAGGGCTGGCTCAATTTTCTCTACGTGCAGGGAAAAAAATTAATTCTCAATCACTGATTGCTGATGGTTGGCACCACAGAAGTGATGCCCTGGTATCTCTTATGGTTTTAGTCGGAATCTTTATGGGAGGATATTTCTGGTGGGTAGACAGCATTATGGGCATTATAGTATCTTTGGTCATCTTTTATACCACCTGCATCATTTTAAAAAAATCAATCAGTACCTTAATTGGGGAAAAACCGTCCGATGATTTTGAAGCAGAGATTAGAAAAATTGTAAAGAATAATATATCTCATGATGTTAAATTACATCACCTTCATTCTCATAAATATGGTGACAATAAAGAATCAACCTTTCATATTCGGTTACCAGCAGACATGAGATTGGAAGAAGCCCATAGGATTTCAGAAAAATTAGAAAAGAAGATAAAAGAAGAAATGAATATTGAGGCTACCATTCATGTAGAGCCAGATTATTATAAGGAGAATAAGAACTAATTAAAATAAATTCATACTCAAGATACAAGTGTTGAGAAAACAGGAAAGGAACTAATTTTGAGGTTAAGATATAAGATAATTATTTTTTTATCGTTGTTTTTAATATTCACTTCTCTTTTAATTTGTATGGCCGGTGCCGGTACAGTTATCCGGGAGGAGATGAATCAGTTCTCGGGATTTTCAGGAGTTCTGATTAAAGACTTAAACACTCAAGAAGTACTATTTTCTCATAATGAAGATAAACTTTTCACCCCGGCATCTCTTATTAAAATATTTACCCTGCTTTCCGCTTTAGAAATCTTAGGTGAGGAGTATGTTTATCAGACTTCCTTCTACTTTTCCAGCACTGTTCCCGGAGAGATAAACGGAGACCTGTATATAGTAGGCAGTGGAGATCCCACTCAATCCCCGGAAGTAATCAGAAAGATAGCAGATGAGCTGGTGCAAAAGTTTAGCATCAGGCATATCTCCGGAGATATTGTATTGGATAATTCAAAGTTCTTGCCTGAAGAGTTTTTAGGAAGGGGATGGATGTGGGATGATAAAAATCCCCTGATCGGAGCATTAACCGTAGCGGGATATAAAATTAAGGGAAAACAAAATTCTTATCTTGATATTATGCCTCTTCTTTGGGGAAATATTTTTTCTCAGGAACTATCTAAAAAAGGAGTCAAGTTAAAAGGGGATATCCGGATTGGAAAAACCCCAGAGGATCTAAAGGTAAAGTATATTTATTATTCTGATACTCTGGATAAAATACTGGCTAATATGATGAAAAAGAGTGATAACCAGAGTGCTGAAAATATTTTTCGTTCTCTGGCTCAGAAGAATAATCCTGAAGAGACATTTAGTGTTGCTCGTGCTATTGCATCTTTAGAAGAAGTTATTGGTACAGCTCTGGGTTTAAAATGGGGAAAGGATTATATCCTCGTGGACGGCTGCGGGCTCTCTGAATATAATCTTATGACCCCTGCTCATTTGATAAAAGCAATTTCCTATCTTTACCAAAAATATGATTTTAAGATACTGGATTATTTTGCTAGCACCAAAGAGAGCGGAACCTTAAAAGAACGTCTGCCTTTTCAGGTGTGGGGTAAGACTGGCACTTTATCCTCGGCTTCAGCACTGGCTGGCATTTTACAGACCAAAAATATGAGATGGGTAGTCTTTTGCCTTATGGAGAATAATTTTTTATTTATAGAAGAAAGGAATGACCCCAAAATTTTTGAAAATAGAATAATAGAATACATCTACCAAAATTTGTAGCACCACAGCGTGAAAGGCAAAAATAAGTTTATATGTTTTATAAATTGTAGCAGCACGGCGTGCCGTGCTGAATGTGCTCACATTATAAAAATTAATAAATATCGATTTTTCCGGAGGTGTAATTTTAAAAATGAAAGACGAGGAGAAGGTAAAAGACCAACTTATTAAAGAATTACAAAAAATGCGCGAAAAAGTAGCCATCCTAGAAGACGTAAAATTTAAGTATAACCAGGTAGATATAAAACTTAAGCAAACTTATGAAAAGTTACAAAAATTTATAGAAGGTATTGCCTATATTATTACGGAAATAGTTGAAATAAGGGACCCCTACCTCATCGGACACCACCAAAGGGTCTCCAAACTTGCTGCTGCC
>Ga0154857_1102_pt4 | contig 10390 bp, 11 predicted proteins | sample Rifle2008BG19ft_FD_105829 | JGI IMG/M metagenome (GOLD analysis project Ga0154857, IMG submission 105829) | Candidatus Atribacteria bacterium RBG_19FT_COMBO_35_14
AAGCTGATTACACTTGTCTCTTCTTTCTTGAAAAGGAATTTCTACCCCTGATATCCTCTTTAAGATTCTATGAACTTCGGTAATAAAGTAAGAAGGAATTTTTTCTGTAGAAAATTCCCGAGCTAAGAATTGAAAAGATTCCCTTAATATCTCCTGTTTAATTTTTTCCTCTAAAGAGACTAACTGTAAAGCACCGCACAAATCGTCTATTATACAGGTTGCACAGTTCAAATGTGTATGCATCGGGTAGATACTCCTTCCTGCTCTTTTACTCTTTTTATTTGGCTGTCTGCATTGCAATTCCTTGAACAAAGCTTTTCCGCAAAACCAGAAGGACTATAAGCGGAGGCAGCATAGCTATTACCGTGGCAGCCATAATGACATTCCACTCAGGGGCTATCTGCTCACTGGCCAGGAGCATCTTAATACCAATTTGTATAACGCGCATTTCAGAGGTAGTGGTGACAATTAGGGGCCACAAATACTGACTCCACATAAAGATAAACTCTATAACAAATAGGGCTGCAATATTGGTCTTGGAAATAGGAACTAATATTTGCAGAAAATAACGCATAGGACTTGCCCCATCAACCCTGGCAGCGTCCGGAAGGTCTGCAGGCACGGTCATATAAAACTGTCGAAAAAGAAGCAATCCTGTTGTACTGGCAAAAAATGGTACCATAAGAGCATAGTAAGAATTTATCCAGTTGAAGGTTGCCATTAACTGATAAGTTGGAATAATACGGACGGGGAGAGGAAGCATCTGGGTGATCATACACAGAGAAAATAAGAGACCCTGGCCGCGAAATTTAAAGTGGGTATAGGCAAAGGCAGCTAGCAATGCCAGGATAGTTTTCACTATTGCAACCACGACTGAAATCAAGGTACTATTAAAAAAGAGCCGCCCTATATTAACTCTTTCCCAGGCCTCTTTTAAATTGCTCATAAATTGGTTTCCCGGTAAAAGTTTTGGCGGGTACTGGTAGGACTCCTGTAAACTTAAGGTGCTGGTAACCAAAGCGAAAAACACCGGAAAAGCCAGGACGATAATCAATAAAATAAGTATGGCATGAATAAAAATTTCGTTTCGAGTTTTTCTTGTCATAAAATATTACCTCACCGATAATAAATAGTTTTTTGTGTAACTATTCTCAATTGAATAATTGCTACCACAGAAATTACAAAAAATATTACAAATGATTGGGCTGATGCAAATCCGGTATTCAGATGAATAAAGCCATCACGATACAACTTGTATACTAAAAGTTCTGTCGCATTTCCCGGTCCGCCTCGGGTCATGATATCTATCAATCCAAAAACCTGGAAGAAAGCATAAAGCATATTAACAAATAATAAAAAACTGGTAGTGGGGGAAAGCATAGGAAAAGTTATACGCCAAAATGCTTTCCAGGGGCTTGCACCATCTATCTGCGCAGCTTCCAAAAATTCGTTTGGTACATTTTGTAATCCTGCCAGGAAAAAAATAATATTGTAGCCCAGCATCTTCCAGGTAGCGGCAAGCGCAACTATAAATAAGGCTAACTGACCATTGGTCATCCAATTTAGCGTATACCCGCCAGATAGTTTGGAAACAATATACGGAATAAGACCGGTAGCAGGTGCAAACATTGAAGCCCAAATAACACCAGCTATTGTTGGAGAGATAGCGTAAGTCCAGATAAGAGCGACTTGATAGAAACCCACTCCCCTGATCTTCTGGTTGAGTAATTGAGCAATCGCCAGTGAAATAGAAAGTCCAATAATGATAACAAAAGCAGCGAACTTAAAGGTAGCTGTAACACTGTTTAAATAGTCCGGGGAAGAAAATAAACGGATATAATTGCGAAGTCCAACATAGATAGTTCTCGTGCCAAACGGCGTTGAGACAAAGAAAGATTCATAGATACTTTGGCCAAAAGGTCCGATTAAAAAAATAAAAATTACCACAATGGAAGGAGCAATAAGTAGGTAAGGTAAAAATTTGTGTCCGGGAAATCTATCTTCGTTCATTCTTTCTCCTTTTGGTACATTGGGGGTTAAAAAAACTACGGGAGCAAGCTTTAAACTTGCCCCCGCATTACAGTATACTTTTATTTGCCGTGTAGTTCTAAGTAGTCTTTTAATTTTAGGTTCATTTTTTCTGCGGCTTCATTTAAAGCATCTTTCGGAGAAAGCACACCAGCAAGTGCTTTTTCTAATCCAGATACAAGATCTTCTCTCATGGCCACAAAAGGTCCTAAACGGACTCCGGTAGATGCTGCAGTATCCCGTTTACCGGAAAGGATCTGAAGGAAAGCGGTGAGGTAGGCTTGATCTTCCGAGAACCAACCTTCGTCTAATAGAGTTTTAAGTGCGGCTCCGCTCACCGGAAAGTATCCTGTACCTTTGTGCCACTGGATAGCAATATCTTTTTGGCCAAGATATTTAAGGAATTCCCAAACACCGCGGAGTTCTTCTTCGCTTTGTCCTTTGGTGACCCAAAGGCTTCCGCCTCCGATAATAGCGTTCCCCACCGGATATCCTTCGAAACGAGGGTAGAAGCTGGTACCAACCTCAAATTTAGAAGCTTTAATAATACCGGCCAGTGATGAAGTAGACTGAATAAACATAGCGATCTGACCAGAAATAAAAGCTGAGTTTGCATCGTACTCTGTTCCACCGAAGATATAAATTCCCTTATTGTGTAACCTTGTCCAGGTATCAAAGATCATGTGACCAAAATCATCGTTAAAGACCACTTTTTTTGCTAATCCGGATCGTCCGTTATCATTGTCTGCATAAAGATGGTCATGAATGGCAAGGGCTTGTTCGAAAATCCAATCAGGCCAACCAGTGGAATAAACGTGATCTACTACTCCGCTTGCCAAGAATTTTTCTCCATACTCTTCCATCTCTTTCCAGGTTGTAGGCGGCTTATTCGGATCAAGTCCGGCTTTTTCAAAAAGATCTTTGTTGTAGTAAAGCATGGCCGTAGAGGAGTTAAAAGGCATGGACCAAAGGTTCCCGTCGACTGAATAATAGTTAGTAATAGGGATAACATATTGTGCCCAATCCCAGGTTTCTCCCAACATTCCAGGGATTTGATAGACAGGAGTAATAGCGTCACTGTCAATCATCGTCTGAGTCCCCACTTCATAAACCTGTACTATATTTGGACCTGTTTTGCTAGGATATGCCGCAACATATTTAGTTAGTGTTTCCGCATAGGTGCCGGTAAATAGTGGCGTAACCTCATAATCGGGATGAGTGGCATTAAAGCTTTCGATAATCGACTCTAATACCCCAAGACGCGACCCGCTCATCGCATGCCAGAAAGTAATGGTTACCGGTTTTGCTAAAGCAGTTCCCACTGACAATAGTAAACATAAAGTTAAAACCAAAATAATCAAAAAATTCTTTCTCAATTTCATTTTAAATTACAACCTCCTTAATAATTTTGAAACTTATTAATTAACTGATACGCTTTTTATTATTTCTATATATCGCCTCCCATCTTAAATTAGTAGCTCATGCAAAATTAGCTATTCCCTAAGAGAGTATTAAGAGCCGAGGAATTGAATAAATTTACCATAATTCTTTTTTACTGGTAGATACGGCTAGAACTCCTCTTTGTAATAATTTCTCTATTTCACTTTTATCAGAAATTAAACCGCCGGCAATAACCGGACAGAGTAACTTTTTGTATATGTGTTCTATAAAATAAGGAGCAGCTATTCCGGGTAAAATTTCCACTGCATCAGGCTGGTTATTTTTTAACAGCTGTTCCCCGGTATTTAAGGCAGCAGAGTCGAGCAAAAAAAGACGCTGAATAGCAATAAGCCCTTCCTTTTTAGCTACATTAATTAGATTGCTTTTAGTGGTAACGATCCCATCACAAAGTTCTTGCTTGGCTAAATATATTATTCCTTCCCTATCTCGACCAATTCCTTTAATTAGATCCACGTGTAAAAAAACCAGCTTGTTATGGTTTTTACTTTCTTTCATAATCTGGGGAAGATTGAATATATCTCCGTGAAGAATAAAAAGGGCAGCAGCCTTACTGTTGAGGGCATATGTAAAATCTGTATTGTTTCTTATGGAGGCAATTATGGGGTGTTCTTTAAAACATTCTCTAAGCTCCTGCATCTATAGTTTTTTCCTCTAAAGTTATGATTTTATATAAGTACAAAATATTGATTTTAAAATCGCTGTAAAAATAATAACACATCTAATCGGTTACTTCAAAATTAAATACAGTATCGAGTATATAGTATCGTGTATCGAGTTAAGAAAGAGAAGGAAATAAAGGAAAGTAGGGAAAAGATGTAAGCATAATCTTTAGGAAAACAGGTTAGAATCAACTCTCTTAATATTGCGGGTGGCAACCAGGCTCACACCTGTTCCCAGTAAATAATCTTTAATTACCTGACCTATTTTAACCGGAGCCTTCACTTCAATTTTAGCAATTTCGACCATAGCTTTTAATAATAATCTTTTAGGAATCGATTTTTCTGTCTTTACCGATACTAAAGGTAATTCACCGCCAATCACTTTAACTGTGGTGGTTAAGATTCTTAGCGGATTGATAAATTCTTCTTCGGCATATTTAATTCCTTTAGGACAGGCATTCCCTATGATAGAGGTAATCTTTCCATCTTTACTCTGGATGGTCATCCTGCAGCCTATGGGGCAGCTTATACATATTATCTTATTTTGTTCCATCCTCTTTACTCCCTAATCCCTTTTAATAGAGATAGTTATATTTTTCAATTTATCATCCAATAGAACTTCCGGCAAAAAGACGCTCACCATCTCTCCCGGGGTTACAATCCTCTTCTTGTAGGCTGTCAAAACCCTGCCTTTGTCATCTATTAAATTAATTTTGACTCTCTCTTCCGGTTTTTTTACCCGCATAAAGAGTTTTATTTTTTTCCTTCCCGGAACAATAAAATCTATATGTTGAGGGACTACATAAGCAATATTATCACCGGGGAATATTTTTATGGGTTGGGAACGAAACTTTCTGTTCCCTTTGAGGTATTCGCCTACAGCTCTACCTACGATCTCTCCCTCTTCGGTAACAAAATCAGCTAAGTCATGGACATGGAGCACATTACCACAGGCAAAAATTCCCTCAATCTCTGTCTCTCGGTTTTCATTTACTATAGGCCCTCTGGTTACCGGGTCTAATTTAATTCCTGCTTCACTGGTAAGTTCATTTTCCGGGATTAAACCTACAGATAATAGAACGGTATCACAGCTTATTTCTTCCTCGGTTCCGGGAATCGCCTGCAAGTTTTTATCCACCTGAGCGACGGTCACTTTTTCTACCCGCTTTCCTCCCTCGATTCGGGTAATGGTATGATTGAATTTTAAGGGGATATTAAAATCATCCAGACACTGAACCTTGTTTCTGATTAGTCCGGTAGAAAAAGGCATAATTTCCAGGACAGCCTTAACCCTTGCTCCTTCTAAAGTCATTCTGCGGGCCATAATCATCCCGATATCCCCCGAACCCAGAACGACTACCTCACGGCCGGGCATATATCCTTCAATATTAATATATCTCTGGGCAGTGCCGGCGGTAAATATTCCGGCAGGCCTGCTCCCGGGGACAGCAATCGCTTCTCGGGTTCTTTCCCGGCACCCCATAGCCAGAACAACCGCTTTAGACTGAATATGCAATAAACCATCATCTCTGTTTATGGCTATAATCCGTTTATCGGAGGTTATATTTATAACCATCGTCTCTTTCTTTACATTAATCTGACAATCTTTCAATTTAGTAATAAATCTCCCTGCATATTCCGGTCCGGTCAATTCTTCCTTAAAATACTGCACACCAAATCCATTATGGATACACTGAGGAAGGATTCCGCCCAGATATTTATCTCTCTCTAAAAGTAAAATATCTTTCACTGTATTTCTTCTGGCTTCCAGGGCAACAGCCAGACCGGCCGGACCACCTCCGATAATTACTAAATCATACTCTAACTTCATCTTTAAACTTAACTCCCGTTTCTTTGATTATCTCTTTGGTCTTGGTCTTTAAAATTTCTGAACCAGGTCCCTTTTTGCTCACTTTTAAAGGAGAAATCTTTAATTCTTCCGAAAGAATTTTTAAAACCTTAGGACTGCAAAAACCTCCCTGACATCGGCCCATCCCTGCCCTAACCCTTCTTTTGATGGCATCCAGACTTCTGGCCGGCAGGGGTTGATGGATAGCTCTGAGTATCTCTCCTTTGCTTACTTTTTCACATCGGCAGATAATTTCTCCGTAATCAGTATCTTTTTCTACTATCTCCTGCCATTCACCTGTCTTGTCTAAATAATCTGCAAATTTCGGCTGCTCGACTAAGGTTTCTACAAAATCATCCTGGCAATTTAATTCTAACTGGGGAGAAATTTCTTTAACTACTTCTTTTAAAATACCACTGACCATCTCGGCAATAGCCGGTACAGAACTTAAGCCGGGCGATTCGATGTCTGCTACATTGATAAATCCTCTAATCTTTTTTGAGGCTTCAATAATAAAATCATTTCTCCCTTCAATATCGGCTCTTAAGCCGGCGAAAGAGGCTACCAGGTCTTGATGGGGAAGATTAGGGACTAATTTTCTGGCTCCCTCGCATACTTCCTCTGTCCCAGCCTTGGTAGTAGCCGGGTCGTCCTTGTCTTTTACCCAATAAGAGTTAGGCCCGATTAAGAGATTGTCATGAACCGTAGGAGCCACCAAAATACCTTTGGATAATTTGGTAGGTATAGGGAAAAGAATATGATTAACCAGATTTCCCCACTGTTTGTCAAACAACTGGTATTCGCCTTTTATAGGATTTATTTTGAAATTGTCTCCGGCAGCTTCAGCTATCTCATCTGCATGTAATCCAGCAGCATTTATTACTATCCTGGTTTCAATCAGTCCCCTGTTGGTAACCACACCGTAAACCTGCTTTTCTTCAATTCTGATATCTTTTGCTTCTGTCTCTAGCAATACTTTCACCCCGTTTATCACTGCATTATCAGCCAGAGCGATAGTAAACTTATAAGGGGAAATAATCCCGGCAGAAGGGGCATATAGGGCATACTTGGCTTGAGGATTTAAATTGGGTTCCAATTCGAATAATTTAGGACCTCTGATTATTTCTAAATTTTCAATTCCATTCTTCTCACCATTTTCTTTTAATTCTTTCAATTTCCTAAAATCTTCTTGGGAAAAACCAATCACCAATGACCCTATCCTTTTAAAGAGAATTTTCAGGTCTGCGCATAATTTATCAAATTTGGGATTTGACTTTATATTAAGTTCACCTTTCAAAGTATTAAAATCGTCATTATATCCGGCATGAATAATCCCGGAATTACCCTTACTGGTTCCCATGGCCACATCGTCTTCTTTTTCTATTAGAATTATATTAATATTGAATCTGGATAGTTCTCGGGCAATGGCTGTGCCAATTACTCCGCCGCCAATAATTACTACATCTGTTTTCATTAATATTCTCCCTGTAATATAAACAAAAAAACCATCTCATTAACCTATATCATGCCTGACTAAAAATCAGGCATAAGGGCTTACGCCCCCTGGTTAATAAAATGGTTCTCTCTAAAATCTCTACCATTTATATTTAATTTTTTTATATAATATCACACAAAATTACAATTTACAATAATAAATTTACAAATTTACTCTTTCAGGGTATTATATAAAGAGCTGAAACGAACTAGTCGTTAGTGAATAAACCTGGCGTGGAGTGTACAGCGTTTAGCGTATAGTTTTTGTTTAATTTAGGTGTTCTATAAAATATATTTAAACTTTCATTTGGAAAGTATAAAAAGGGAGAATAGTATGTTTTTTGTTCTGACGGGTCTAATTGGTGGTCTGGCTCTTTTCTTATATGGGATGCAAATTACCAGTGAGGGCTTAAAGAGTACCTTCGGGAATAAATTAAAACAGTTCCTCAGCACCCTGTCCAAGAATAAATTAATCGCTTTATTAACCGGTATCGTCCTTACTTTTACTATTCAAAGTAGTACCGCCGCTTCTGCTTTATTGGTAAGTCTGGTAAATACCGGGATTATGAGTTTAAGCCAGACTCTCGGTATTTTGCTGGGAACCAGCATGGGGACAACTCTTACCACCCAGATAATCGCCTTTAAAGTATCCGACTATGCCCTCTTAATAATTGTTCTTGGCTTTGGTCTAAAACTTTTGGGTAAAAAGAGAAAACAGAGATTTATAGGCAATATCTTACTGGGTGTAGGTTTTATCTTTTTGGGAATGAAAGTGATGTCTGAGTCGGTCTCCCCTCTCAAAGACCACGCCCTTTTTAGAGAAACGCTAATTAATTTAGAATATATTCCTTTATTAGCCTTACTCGCCTCTGCCTTATTTACCGGTCTAATCCAGAGCAGTACTGCCACCATGGGTTTAACTATTTCACTGGCTATGCAAGGTTTGATTTCATTAAACCTGGCAGTTCCTATAATCTTGGGCTCGCATTTAGGCTCCTGTTCCACCATCCTTTTTGCCGGTATAGGAGCTTCCAGGAGTGCAAAAAGGGTGACTTTGGCAAATTTATTATTTAAACTGGCAGGAGTTATTATATTTTTCTTACTCATCCCTTCTATAATTTTTCTGGTACAGAAATCTTCGGTAAATTTGCCCCGACAAATTGCTAATGCCCATGCCTTAATCATTGTGGGTAATGCCTTGGTTTTTCTTCCTTTTACTGGAAGGTTTGCCGAATTTTTAGAAAAGATCATTCCTAAAACAGAAGAAGTGGAATCCTTGCAAAAACCAAAATTCTTAGATTCTGGTGCTCTTACAACCCCGGAGATTGCCTTCTATCTGGCCAGCAAAGAGGTGCTGCGAATTTCCAATGCCGTAGAAGAGATGGTAATAGATACTATGCAGGTATTTACTGATAATGATGAAAAACTGCTGGATAAGATAAGCGCACAAGATATGATTGTGGATAATCTCTCTCGAGAGATAACCAAATATTTAACCAAGATAAGTTTTGAAACCCTCTCTGAGGAACATTATAAAGAAGTATTTAGATTATTGTATATTGTTGATGACCTGGAACATATCGGAGATTTGATAGATAAAAATTTGATTCCTTTGGTAGAAAAAAAGATAGACCGTAGTCTGGTATTTTCTGAAAAAGGAGTAGAAGAGATTAAAAATATGCATCAAGAGGTTTACAATAATCTTCGAAATGCTATCGGGGCTTTTGCTCTCCAGGACCAAAGGATGGCTCAAAAAGTAATCGATCAGAAAGAATACATCGATTCCCTGGAAATAACTTTACGCAAGACTCATATCAACCGCTTAAATGTAGGGATAGAACTTTCCCAAAAGACCAGCGGCGTTCATTTGGATCTAATCAATGTCCTTAAAAGAATAAATGATCACTCTTTCTCAATCGCCCGGGCAGTAGTGGGAAAATTATAAATTATAGATAGTGAGGTGAAAAAATGCTTAATATATTAGCTGTCGGTCCACATCCCGATGATGTGGAATTGGGCATGGGCGGTTCCATATTAAAATTCACCGAAGCAAGTCATCGCGTTACTATCGTGGATTTAACTGATGGAGAGCCTACTCCTCATGGGGAACCGGAGATCAGAAAAAAAGAAAGTGTAAAATCAAGCAGGATATTAGGGATTGAGGAGAGGATCACTCTTGATTTTCCCAATCGATATCTTCAGGATGAAATAGAGGTCCGTCAGGAATTGGCTGAAGTCATCAGAAAAATTCAACCGGATATCCTTTTTGCCCCTTACTGGATAGATGCCCATCCGGACCATGTTGCTGCCTCAAAAATCTGTGATGCTGCTCGTTTCTACGGAAAACTCACCAAAACAGAGATGCAGGGCAGACCCTTTTATGTAAAGAAAATATATTATTATATTGCTTCGCATTTAAAGCTGAATTTCAAACCTTCTTTTGTTATGGATATAAGCAAAGAGATGAAGATGAAGATAGAATCTATCAGGCACTATGAATCCCAATTTGGACCTTCTCCTGAAGGGCATCAGCTATTTGAATGGGTCTTAAATTCTAACCGTTACTGGGGAAACCTTATTGGCACAGAGTTTGCCGAACCATTTATCTCTAAGGAAGAAGTCGGAATTAAGGATATAGAGGTACTTTTGTAAATGGAAAATTAACCCCCTCCGATAATCGGAAATAGTTTAACCTTATTAGATTCAGTTAGAAGATAATCTTCTTTTACCATTAAATCTCCTATTTTAATGAAAAAGACATCAGCCGAAGAAATCTTAGCATCTTTTAATATTTGACGAATAGTTACTGGTTTGGAATAGTTGAGTTCTAACATTTTAGAGTGGTATTTGTACTCTAAGTACCCCTCCAGTTTAATACTTATCTTCATCATCTGACCTC
>Ga0154857_1042_pt2 | contig 10382 bp, 8 predicted proteins | sample Rifle2008BG19ft_FD_105829 | JGI IMG/M metagenome (GOLD analysis project Ga0154857, IMG submission 105829) | Candidatus Atribacteria bacterium RBG_19FT_COMBO_35_14
CAAGAGGATACGTACATTATGGATTCCTTGAGATGTTGCCCAAACTGTAATCCCTCCGTCAGCTTCCGGAATACACACCGTAGATTTGGTTTCCATCTGCATGTGATAAACCCTCTGGGTACTAAATGTTCTCTCTACAATTTCGTCTGCTTCTTTAAAGCCTTCATCAATATCACCAACCTCAACATCTCGCTCGCAGGCTATATTTTTCTTGGTATCTACCCTTCCCTCTCCCAGGTAAACATGATCATATATCTGGGGTGCATCTGCCTTCATGGCTTCTTCAAGATTGATGAGTGGTTCCCATTTCTTGCCCCACGCTATTTTTATCTTTTTTAAGGCTGCAAAGGCTTCTTCTTCAGTTTCTGCCGCACAGGCAGCCACCGCTTCCCCTACGTGACGAACCTTGTCTTTAGGTAAAACCGTTCTATCGCGATAGGTCTTATCGGGGATGCTAACTATTCGCTCATTATATAAAGTATCCGGTATGTCATCAGGACCGATACATATAGCCCCCATCTTTTCTGCTTCAGTATAATCAACTTTCTTAATTTCAGCGTGGGCAAAGGGACTACGCAGAACGACGGCAAATAATTGACCGGGAATATTTACATCACAAGAATAAATTTCACTTCCGGTCACCTTACCTATATTTTTTATATCAAACCTTTTACCTATAAATTCAAACTGCTGCTTTTCCACCAAACCACCCTCTTTTTAATAATAAACAATATTTTGTTTATTAACTTTATTTCTCATGTTACAAAATCATTCGGGCATCTATAACCTGTAATCCTTTTTCAAACACAAACACAGGATTTAAGTCTATTTCACTGATTTTACAGTACACATACAATAGCGCCTTTGCGACTCCTTAAATGATAGTACTGTACTATCCTCCTATTTGGACTTTAAGCCCCTTTAACTCAATAAGTTTTTTTAAATAAAGCATATGCTCTTCAGATGGAGATTTTAAGTCTTTAAAAGAATAATTCATAAGAAGAATCGAATAATTTTTTATACCAAATTTATGGTATGGAAGAAGTTCTATTCTTTCTAGGTTTTTAAGATTTTGGGCAAATTTAGCCGTTTCTAAAATATTCTCCTCTGAATCATTAATACCCGTTATTATAGGTATCCGAATAATTATTGGTAAATCTTTACATTCCTCAGATATTTTTAAAATGTTTGCCAAAATAAGATCATTTTTTACACCTGTTAATATTTCATGCTCTTTTATAGACATATGTTTTATATCCACATAGAGAAGATCAAGGTAATTTAATATATTTGCAAAACTATTCCAGTCTGCATGACCACTTGTTTCTATGGCTGTGTGAATAAATTGTTGCTTGCATCTTTTTAATATTTCTTTAGAAAAAAGTGGTTGCATAAGAGGATCTCCACCGCTTAAAGTAACCCCACCTCCTGAATTCCAGTAAAAATTTGAATCTTTATTAATTTCCTTCATTACATCTACTATAAATATTTCTTTGCCAATTAGCGTCCTTGCCCCTGTCGGACAAACTTCCACGCATTTTGCGCAGTTATTGCACATCTCTCTGTTTGTCAATATTCCACCTTCATTAGAACCAACGATAATTGCGTTAAAGGGACATACATTCACACACCTTGCACACCCTTTACATTTATCAGCGCTAAATCCTACTTCCAAATGCAAGTTATACGATTGGGGGGTGGAACACCACTTGCACCTTAATTTGCAACCTTTCAGAAATATTACCGTTCTTATGCCTGGCCCATCATGAATGGCAAACCGTTCAATGTTAAAAATGTTTCCCCTCGTGATGACTTTCTCTTCTATTTTCACAAAGCATGGATACTCCTTGATATGATTTCATCCTGAACAGGTTTGGCCAATTCAACAAAGTATGCTGTATAACCTGCCACCCTCACTAAAAGGTTACGATATTTTTCCGGATCCTTTTGCGCTGCTAGGAGTGTCTTGGTCTTTACTACATTAAACTGAATATGGTAAATATCAAGGTCAGAAGCAGATTTAATAAGGCTCATAAAATTTCTTATGCCTCTTTCTTCATTAAAAATTGAAGGATCAAGCCTCATATTAAGCAAGGTGCCATTTGTATGAAGAGCATGGTTTATTTTGGACACAGATTTTATTATTGCAGTCGGCCCTGTTGTATCAGTACCCTGCATTGGCGATACACCGTCTGCTAGCGGCGTCCAGGCCTTTCTGCCAGAAGGTAATGCTCCAATAGCTTTGCCCATAGAAATATGCGCAGTGACTGGAAAAAGTCCTGTCATTAGCTTGCTTCCTGTCATACTCTTATATTTTCTGACCTCAAGTCCTGCAAATTTGTAAAACTCCGTAGCAATACAATCAACTTCATCATTATCATTGCCAAATTTTGGGGCATCAAGACACATCTGCCTGATTTCTTCACATCCTTCAAAGTTTTTATCAAGAGCATTCAGGAGTTCATCCCATGTCAAGGATTTGTTATCATAAATTAACTTCTTTACTGCAGCTAGGCAGTTAACAATGTCCGAAATACCTGTAAAATCAATTGAATGACCGGAATTGTATTTAGCACCCCCACATTGATAATCAGTGGCATTTTCAATACAACTCTCAAAAGTAAGTGAAGTTACAAGGCATGGTCTCAGTTCCCTTGAAGTTTTTTCAAGAATCTGCCCGGCTTCTGCCATCTTTTTTATTAGGTAGGCAAGTTGTGTCTTTACCGCATTTTCAAAATCTTCAAAAGTTTTTAGATAGCGCGGGTCCCCTGTATCGGGTACCGGTAAACGCTCTTTTACCATCCTGCTTTTTCCATTAAGCAATACGAGTTCGATTGCGCTTGCAAGGTTAAGATAACCAAGATGAACCCATTGGTACATCTTCCCTGAAAGGGTTGGCTCTACGCAACCGATAACAACCCAGTCATGGGCTTCTTCAAGAGGTACACCTTTATCCAATAGCATCATCATACCGACTTTATCAATAAAAATAGCAGGAAAGCCGGTTCCAAGAGATACAAGATCGGCCACTTTACGCAAAAAGGAATCCGGATTTTTACCTCTGTGGTATTTTACAGAAAGGGAGGGTTGATTTAACCTGACATCCATGGTTGCCTGTATCATCATATAGGAAAGTTCATTCACGGCATCGATACCGTTCTCGGTTGTTCCACCGACAACCACATTTTGAAAAGGCATGTAGCCCGAGTAGTATGTTGCCGTCCACTTACTGTAGAGAGATGAGACTTCTGCGAATTTAACCCATAAGCATTCTATTAGTTCCTGAATCTCACCCTGATTATGTATTCCTTCTGCAATATCTTTCTTGTAATAAGGATAAAGATACCGATCCATATGACCGGGACTGTAGGCAGTCCCTTTTAATTCCATATGTAGAGAGGCTTGACAAAACCAGGACGCTTGTACAGCTTCCCAAAAATTCCTTGCAGGATTAAGAGGAACCCAATGACAGATTTTTGCAATCTTTTCTAACTCTGCTTTCCGTTGTGGATTTTTTTCTTCATTTGCTTGTTCTTCCGCCAGCGTGGCATATCTGTTTGCAAGTATTTCTATGCCCTCACTGACGATAAGAAGCGAATTAAGATATGTAATTTTCTCATAATCACCAGGAACTGATAGGGTCAGGGTATTAAGCTTACACCTTATTTTCTCACGGATTCCCTGTAGACCATTGGTGATGAAAAACTCAATACCGGCGGATTGTTCCCCAGGTCCGTTCTGAGCTTTTGCTTCAACATCAAGGATTGAAGTCCTCACGATAAGTTTTTGAATATCATCTGGTACCCTTGCCATCCATGCATCATCCAGATTTTTCCCTTTCCAATAAGGTTTTATAAATTCTCTAAAAAGTTTTTTCTGTTCTTCTGTTACTTTAAAGGGATCCTGTTCTCTGGATGAAATTGTATCCAATTCCTCATCTAAATATCGGTAAGAAACATCAGGGCAAAGAACACCGGCTCTCGGTACACTGCCAGGATTACCGACAATAAGTTCTCCTTCTTGAATAAAAACAGGTTGTTTGCTGCACTGTTCCTTGAATGCCTTGGCTCGTCTTAAAACCCATGGTTCACCCTCGGTCTTCATAAAGGTTTCGGTAACAATTTTTGCTCTTTCAAGATCTATACTTGGTTTTGTTTTAAGAACCCTCTCAATTGCTTTTTTTACCCTTGGTGTGCTTGGAGAGGGAGCATGAGCTTTTTCTTCATACTGTAAATTTTCGGTAAAGCAAACATTTTCGTGTTTTATTACCATTTTTCTCCTCCCATTTTATTGATTATTAATATCAAAAAAATTCACTAATTTTCTTTTACAAAATTTACCCTCAAATATATTAGTAAAATCAACTTGTCTTCCTTCATTTTCTAGTATGATTAAAAGATTATCCAGGGCTGATCATTTAGTTTAAAGAAAAAATCCATCAAACAAGATCTTTCTCAAATCACATTCCGACTAAAGCACTCCAGAAAATATTATTAAAAGATTTTTAATAAGATCCCTTTAAGCAAAAAAACCTCCGTCGGCAATGATAGTCTGCCCGGTAATATAACTTGAATCCTCAGAAGCCAGAAAAAGCGCGACCTTTGCAATTTCTTCAGGTTCCCCAACTCTTCCCATAAGAATTTTATTATTAAGATTCTTGAGCGCAACCGGATCCTCTAAAGTTGGGGAAATCATTGGAGTTTTTATATAACCAGGGGCGATAGCATTTACCCTGATGTTATAACTTACCAAATCACCGGCAAGTCCCTTTGTGAGAAAAGCAACACCTGCCTTTGCAATGCCGTAAATACGGCAACTTCTCCCTGCTTGAACTCCAAGGATTGAGGACATATTAATAATGTTACCTTTCTTTTGCTCAATCATGACTTGAGCTACTTCTCGGCAGCAAAGGTAAACACTTTTAAGATTAGTATCAATGACGTCGTCCCATACAATCTCGTCACTTTCGAGAAGGAATGTGCCATAACCATGTCGTGCAGCATTATTTACCAAAATATCGATTCTGCCGAATTCACTTACAGTTTTAGTAACCATATCATGGACTTCTATTTTCTTTGTGACGTCAGTTTTTAAAGTCAGGACATGCCTGCCAAGAGATCTGATTTCTTCGGCAGTTTCCTTAAGACCAGTTTCACTAATACTCGCGATAACTACATCAGCACCAGCGCGAGCAAAATTAACAGCAATACTGTTTCCAATGCCAGTGTTTCCACCAGTTACAATAGCCACTTTACCTTCTAGCAATTTAATCATTATTAAAAATTACACCTTTCTTTCATTTTCAATTAGGTTACATTACCATATTTGGTAACCACGTTGCAAGTTCAGGCCAAATGATTAACAGAAATGCCATAATATATAGGATAACACAGAAAGCCACACAACCACGGGAAACCTCTAAAAGAGAACTGGTAGGCGGAAGAGCTTGAGTAACATAAAGGCAAATACCAACGGGAGGTGTAATCATACCAGCGGCAAGAACAATTGTAGATAATACGCCAAACCAGATACCATTATATCCCAAACTCATCATTAAAGGATAAACAGTGCCTATGGTCAGCACAAGTACCGGTAGTGTTTCCATAAAGAAACCCATAATCGTATATATCACAATGACACCGATAAGCACCATAAAAGGAGAGAATCCTGCTAAGGACACCCATTCCATGATAATTTTAGGAACCCTCATGGCACCAAAAACACTGCCCATCATATAGGCAGTTATGAAAAGCATAATCACCATTGAGGTAACTTTAACAGCGCCGAACCCACTCTCTTTTATTATCTTCCAATTTAGTTTTTTGTAGAAAGCCGCAAGAATTAGAGCAGAAAGGGCACCTACTGTTCCTGCTTCCGTAGGAGTTGCAATACCCATATAAATTGAACCTAGTACAAAAACGATAATAACAAATATAGGAATTAAATTAAGGATATCTTTGAAACTCTGCTTAAAAGAAACAGCAGGTGCAGGTTTCACATATTCTGGATGCATTTTCACAACAATGGCAACATAAATCATCATTAGTAAAGCGATAATCAAGCCCGGAACAACTCCTGCCATGAATAAACGGCTAACTGACTCTTGAGTACAGGCTCCGTAAACGATAAAACCAAGGCTGGGCGGTATTAAATTTGCCAATGTGCTTCCACCGGCAATTGTACCCAAAGCAAGGCGCTTGTTATATCCACGATCTAAAAGTTCAGGAAGTGCAATCCGGCCAATTGTTGCAGCACTGGCAGCACTTGAACCGCATGTAGCGGCAAATACAGCAGATGCAAGAATTACAGCATGATAAAGACCGCCTGGAAGAAATTTTAAAATGGCAACAGCACCACGAAATAAAATCATCGTAGCACCGCTGCGGTATAAAACCTCACCCATGAAGACAAAGGTTAGAATGGCGGTTAGAATAAAACTATTAGCGTTATCGAAAAGTATATAAGGCATAGCTGCCCAGCTATGCTGAAATATAGCAGCACTTATGAGGGCAGAAAGCCCAAGCGCAACAAATATATACATGCCAGTAAAAAGAGTAAGAAAAATAAGTGCAAAAGATATAAGGGCAATAATTTGAGGAGCTATTTCCATAACTATAATTCCTCCTTTCCTTCACCAAGGTTATCAGCCATCACTTCTAAACTATAATCACTAGGATTCATTATTAATTGTAGTGTACGTGCAAATACTGCTAGAGTCATTACTCCTGTACCAATAGGAATAAATAACGTGGGAATAATTAAAGGAACATTAAGTGTACTTGCAGAATGAGAATGATAATCTATCGTCTGTATTACAAGTTTTATACTAAAAAAAGTTAATAGAAAACAAAAAATAACACTTATAAAACCGTTGAAAATACTAAAAATACGTTTCCACCGTCTTGACAAACGCTCAAAAAGCACATCTACTGTAAGGTGACCATTTTTGAGAAAAGTATAAGATAGGCCGAGATAAGTAACCGCCACAAGCATATAACCCGTTAGCTCTTCCGAGGCTCTGGTTGAAAAACCAAAGATCCACCTACATATGATTTCAAAACCAGTAAGACCTATAATACCTATAATTGCAGCAAATGCTACCCATCCTGATATCCAAATAAGAACATTAATAACTTTATCTGCTGGATTTCTTTTAGGCATGATTAAACTTTTCACATTTTCCTCCTCTTCTAGTTTTTTTGAAAATCGATGAATTTAGTAGCTATAAGAATTGGGGCTCACAGAGTACTCTATTTTAAAATACCTCCGTAAGCCCCAATACCACCATAGAAATTATTGAAAAGTAGAGTTACTTACCTAAAGCAGTACGGGCTTTCTGTAAGAGAAGAACCGCTTCAGGCCCAATATCAGAGGCAATTTTTTCCCATATCGGTACACATAAAGCAGAGAGTGCTTTAAGTTCTTCAGGAGTTGCCTGGAAAATGTTAGCACCATTGTCTTCCCAAGTTTTTAAAGCTTCACCAAAACGACTATTAACCGGAACAATTGTACTCCAATTATAAGCTTCAGCTTTAGCCATTTCTTCAAGAAGAATATCCTGATATTCTTTCGGAAGTTTATCAAAAGATTTAGTACTCATTATAACATGATGATCACCCATCATAGCATTAACAACATAAACATTCTTGCACATTTCATAAAGTTTGGCATTGGTCATTGAACCGAAATCAGTAAAGGCGCCCTGTACGACTCCCTGTCGTAGCGAAGTAACCATTTCATCCCAGGTAGTCATTAGTCCTGTACCACCCATAGTCTCAATATATTGCATTTCAACCTTGCCTGCAACTCTGATTTTAAGACCAGACCAATCCATAATGCTTTTTGCAGGTTTAGTCGTTACGAGTTGTGCCCAGTTATATGGCCCTTGAACAACCAGTCTTACTGCACCATTATAAGCCTCTTCATAAGCTTTTTCATAACCCGGGCGGAATATTTCTGCTGTTATCTTATATTCTTCAGTGTTAGAAACAAGCATAGGTAAAACACAGAGGCCTATGATTGGAATATCACCGATATTATAACCAGGGTAAGTCCAAGCCAAGTCAAGTGCGCCACTGGCAAGAGCTTTTGGATAGTTAGCTGGTGCAATACCCAGTTCAGGACCCCAGAGCGCTTCTATAATAAATTTTCCACCTGTTCGTTCTTTAACAGCAGGAATAACCTGTGTTGCTAAATTCTTAGCCATCTCCTCATCTTCTATACTCATTGCATAGAAATTCCATTTCCATGTCACTTTAGGCAATTCTGAAGAAAGTGCAGGAGTTTGACTATACCCCAAAAGAACCATTGATAACATAATTATTATGACAAGTAATATCGAAAATAATATTGAATTTTTACTCATTTAAATTTCCCCCTTTAAATTTTAGTACAATTCCACCTTCATTTATTTGTGTATGGGAAACCCCGCGGGCAAACCCAATAGCACCTTTCCTCCATATTTAGAACCTAACTTGACGCCCTTTGAGCTAATTTTACCTTCAACTATTGGTAAACTCCTGGTATTCTGCTCTTTGGGTTGGATAAAATATATACCTACATTTTATTTCACCTCTTCTCAGATGTATTATCTCAAGTATTATTAATCATTTCAGAAGGTATCTCATTGCATTGACATTTCCTATCCAATCATAGGAGTGGCTATAATAAAAACTATTCAAATCATATCAATCATCTATGCAATATCCTGGTTATCCTCGGTAATACTAATTGAAATAAATACACAATCTTTTCTATCTCACATGAATTTTTTCTTAAGTCGATATCCATTATTAAATATTATTTTTAAAACCAAATTGCACTTTGTTATTTATCAATAATTAAATAGAATCCAAAAAATAGAGTATATTTTTAAGTAATGGTTTAGTTTTTCCAAAATTTTAATTTATAGTATATCACCCCCTTCCAGCTGTCAAGCATTTTTTGAGATTTGTCATTTAAAAATCAAAAGTGGACTAACCAAAAACAGTAAAAAGGTATGATTTAGAACTAAATCTCAAAGCTACAATAAATTCCAGAGGTAACGCCAGAGAAAATTTCCTAGTTATATCTATAAAATAATACCTCCCTTAGGTTATAATTTTAACTTAAAGGGAGGTAGAAAAAAATGATAGGAGTAGCGATGTATATAACTATTAAATCACTTTGGGAAAAAAATAAGAATAAATCATTAATCGCCGAAATGACTGGTCATGGTTGGAAGACAGTAGCTAAGAGAATAAAAGAGATAGAAGAAGGGAAAGAATATCTTACCAAGAACAAATTATGGAATGATTAGAAAAAAATCTCTCCGGGGTAAGGATGCATGAAAAGATGCAAGAAGAAGGAGTAAAGGTAGGATACTCTACAGTAAAGGATTATATTTCTCAAATCAAGAAAAGAGAAAACATCTTTATCCGTATACATACCCTCCCGGCAGAGGAAGCCCAGGTTGATTTCGGTTACCAATACGTCAAGATAGATAATCTAAAATCTGCTATCTTGCAAGCCAACTTCTATGAACCCATCTATCAAGAACTGTATAAAAACTTTGCCTCTCACTATGGCTTTCACCCTCTGCCCTGTAGGATTAGAAGGACTAACGATAAAGGGAAAGTAGAATCATGGATAAAATACGTGAAATATAATTTCTTCCTGGAGCGTAAATTTAGCGGTGAAAAAGACCTGAAAGAAAGATTATTTAAATGGTATACCAGGGCTAACCATCGGATCCATTGTACCACCAGAAAGGTCCCTCAAGAGGTATTCGAAAAAGAAGAGAAGGCAAAACTTATTTCCCTCCCCCAAGAAGAATTTAAATTAGTAAAAGTAGGTACCCGTAAAGTCTGTCATGACTGTCATATCTATATAGACTATAATTATTATTCCGTCCCCTTCGAATATGTGGGCAAGGAGGTAGAGATAGAACTGAGTAAGAATTTATTAAAAGTCTTTTATCAAGGAAAGGAGATTGCCCTTCATTCCCGTCTTTCTGACCGAGGTAAATTTAGTACCAATAACAGTCATTATCCTGCCTACAAGAGGCATTCTGATACCGAATATCAGGAGAATTATCAGGCCAAGATGGCCGGAATCGGAAACTATACCGAGCAGCTATTCTTCCTGATCATAAAAGAGCATCCCCAGGATAGGAAATAGAGTCTTAAATCATCTTTTAGTACTTCTTTGATTTTACTATTTAGATCCTTTATCTCTTGAGCGAAAGATGGTATCATTATAGTGACTCTCTTCTAAGTAGGGCTTAAAGTTTTCCGGTAGGGCAGTATTTTTGTCTATGACCTTTATGAGTCGCGCAACTGTGGAGTAGATAATTTCCAACCGGGATAATTTCCTGCAAGAAGAGCTTACCATCATGGAATCCA
>Ga0154857_1097_pt2 | contig 10313 bp, 10 predicted proteins | sample Rifle2008BG19ft_FD_105829 | JGI IMG/M metagenome (GOLD analysis project Ga0154857, IMG submission 105829) | Candidatus Atribacteria bacterium RBG_19FT_COMBO_35_14
GGTAGTCTTCCCATGGTCTACGTGGGCAATAATAGCAATATTTCTTAGATTTACATTTTTCATTATCTTCATCTTCATTTCCTTTATTCTAAATGGTGACAAGCGGGTAAATTTGTAGTATACCACAATTACAAATTATATTCAAAATATTTTTTACAAATTTTTACTCATTTAAAAACTCAGAGGGAACTTTTTAAGAGAGATTATAGAATTTATAAAGGAGGGGCTCTTGGCTAAAAAACTTTATTTATCTTCTATGGAAAAAGAGGTGCCTAAGGCTGAGGGGGACGAAAAGCTGGTCTTCTTTTTTCTACTTAAGATGGTCATGGCGGCAAGAACGATGACGGTTAACAGGTAGGGAGCCATATTAAGAAAAGACGCCGGTATGACGGTTCCGGCAGCCTGCATTCTGTATTGGACCGCATTGATTCCTCCGAATAGAATAGCCCCGAATACCGCCCTTGCCGGATTCCATCCGGAGAAAATAACCAGGGCAATGACAATCCACCCCCGTCCACCGGTAATATTTTCGGACCACCCGGGGGTATAGGCAAGGGTAAGATGTGCGCCTCCCAGTCCGACCAACATACCGCCCAAAACGGTATATGTGTATCTTATCTTCGTGACATTAATCCCCACAGCTGCTGCGGTACGGGGGTTCTCGCCGACAGAACGTAAGGATAAGCCGTCTCTGGTTCGATACAAGTAAAACCAGGCCAGGGGGACAATAATATATAAAAGATAGGTAAGAACATCCTGTTGAAGAAATGCAGAAAGCACCGGAATATCTCCAAGGAATGGTATTTTGATGATTGGAAACCTCTCCCCTGTAAGTCCGGTCAGATTAAAACTGTTCTCCGCCGGTCCGAGACGCTGACCAAGATAACTGGCAAAACCGGTACCAAAAAGGGTTAAGCTCAATCCGCTGACCACTTGATTTGCCCGCATGGATACAGAAAGAAAGGCATGGAGTAAAGCCATACAGCCACCGGCAAGCATGGCGGCAAGAACGCCAAACAGGAGGTTCCCTGTTCTATAAACCACCGTAAAAGCCGTCAGCGCCCCCATCATCATCATCCCTTCAACTCCCAGGTTCAGAATGCCTGAACGTTCAGTATAGACTTCACCCAGTGTAGCATAGAGCAATGATGTTCCTGCCCGTATAGTTACCAGTAATAAGGTGGTTATTAACTGCATTTTTAAACCTCTTTTGTTTTCTTGATTCGAATTTTATACTCCGTAAAGATGGTTCCCGCCAGCAGTGGGAAGAGCAATAATCCCTGAATCACCAGTCCCATAGCCGCAGGTAACCCTATCATCATTTGCAGCTGATCACCGCCGACCAGCAACCCCGCCATTAAAATGGCCACAAAGAGAGCCGCTATGGGATTGAGCTGAGACATCCAGGCAATAATAATAGCGGTATATCCGTAACCGGAAATGATTCCCTTTTGCAGGCGATGGGCAATGGCAGCAACTTCGATACCTCCGGCAAGTCCGCTTAAGGCACCGGAAAGCAACAGCACCATAATAATACCCCACTTGATATTTACTCCCAGACATCGTGCGGCATCTGGATTTTTACCGATCATTTGAATTTCTAATCCCCATTTAGTCCTGGTAAGAACAAAGAAAAGAATAAAAGCAATAATAATGGCAATAAATAAACCCCAGTGTGCACGTCCTAAAAATCGGGGTAACCAGGCCTCCCGGGGAAAAGGTTCACTACCAGGGAAACCATAACCTTTGGGATCCCGCCAGGGTCCGTAATAGAGATATTCGGCAAAGAGAATGGCCACATAGTTGAGCATCAATGTGGTCAAGGTTTCGTCGACTTTCCATACTGCCTTCATGACTGCCGGAATACCTGCCCATATGGCACCTGCGGTCATACCTACAAGTAAACTAAAAGGAAGAAGTGCCTGGACAGGCAAAAACTGCCAATAGAGCATAACCCATGCTGTGCCAATGGCTCCCCATACATATTGCCCCTCTGCACCGATATTCCAGAAACGAATCCGAAAAGCCAGTGATACTCCAAGTCCGGTGAGCATTAAGGGGATCGCCTTGACCAGGGTTTCGGAAAAAGCCATCCAATTACCAAAAGCTCCACGGAACATATATACATAGGTATCCAAGGGATTTGCCTTAGAAAAAGCCAGGACAATACCGCCAAGGATTAAAGAAACAAGGAAGGAAATAATGGGAACCAGGGTTGATATTATTTGGGAACGGGTTTCTCGCTTTGCCAGTACTATTCTCATGAAGACCTCCTTCTAACCCCTGCCATCATCATACCGAGTTCTTCAATATCGGCAGTTTGTGCATCAACCACTCCCATAATTTCTCCTTCAGACATGACAGCAATGGTATCAGCCACAGCAATCAGCTCATCCAGTTCTTCTGAAACCAATACAATGGCACTTCCCTTTTCCCGTTGCTCCAGAATCTGTTTCCGAACGGCTTCGGTGGCACCGACATCCAACCCCCGTGAAGGATAGACTGCCACAAGGATTCCTCTGCAGGCATCTATTTCCCGGGCAAGAATGGTCTTTTGAATATTGCCGCCGGAAAGAAATTTGACATAGGTGGAAGGCTCTGGAGTAGAGATATTAAAAAAAGAAATCATTTGTTTTGCGAAGCTGAGTATGCGTGCCGAATGTAGTATCCCCTTTTTACTGAGCGGCTCCTCCCGATATTTCTTCATGGCAAGATTATGGGCAACACTCATGTCCCCCACAATACCCATAGCAATACGATCTGCGGGGATATAACTAATACCGGTGCGAATCATCTGTATGGGCGGCTTGTTGGTCATATCTTTACCGTTAATTTGTATCGTTCCGGAAGATACCGGGAATAATCCGATTAATACTCCAGCCAATTTTTGCTGCCCGTTTCCGGCAACCCCCGCTATACCGAGAATCTCACCAGCTCTAATTTCAAAGGAAATATCCTTAAGGAATTGCCGGCCGGTTTCATCTTCTGCACTCATATGTTCCAGCTTGACCCTGACTGAACCCGGATTAAAAGCCTTTTTTTCAATTCGGAATAATACTTCTCTCCCCACCATGAGTTTGGCGAGGTCACGCTGGGTGACATCTTTGGTGTTACATACCGCTTCCGACTTACCCTTTCTTAAAATTTGCACCCGGTGCGAGAATTGAATTACCTCATCCATTTTATGGGTAATAAAGATAGCGGATTTTCCTTCACTTAACATGGTAATGATGATGCGGTTTAAGTCCCTGGCTTCTTCCGGGGTTAACACGGCGGTGGGTTCATCGAGGATAAGAATATTGGCACCCCGATAAACAAGTTTCATAATTTCCACACGCTGCTGTTCTCCAATACTCATGTTTTGAATAAATGTATCGGGATTAACCTTTAGATTGTACCGTTTTGATAATTCCTTAATCTTTTCTTTCACTTCTGTCATGGAGGGGACAAACGGTATTTCCTTAAGTCCCAGAATAATGTTTTCCGCCACCGTCATATTTCCCACCAAGGCAAACTCCTGGTGGATCATGCCGATACCGCAATGCATGGAATCCTGGGGATTGCGTATTTCCACCCGTTTCCCCTGGGCATAAATTTCCCCTTCGTCGGGATCGTACAAGCCTGCCAGCACATTCATCAGGGTACTTTTCCCTGCACCGTTTTCTCCAAGCAAAGCAAGCACTTCACCGGGATAAAGTTCAAGATTAATGGAATCGTTGGCAACCACTCCGGGAAACCGCTTGGTAATACCCACCATGCGGAGTACCGGAGATTTAACTTTTTCTCTATTCATGTACGAATTTCTCTTTCGATTATTGCTTGGATAAAGAAAGCTCCCTGCAATATTAAGACAGGGAGCTTAAATATCATCTTATTTATTGAACCCTTCCTACGACACCTTTTACAAAGAAACTCATGTTGAGTTTGTCGTTATCACTCATAACCTGTCCTTTGGGAACGACAACTTCTCCTTTCTGGTTGTAGATAGGACCGTTAAATACATCCCATTCTCCGGATTCGATTTTTGCCTTTTTATCCGCCACCAGGTCACGGATATCTTGTGGAACCAATGGACTGAAATCGGAAAGTTTAACAGCATCCTCGGTTAAACCACCCCAGAATTGATGGGTTTCCCAGGTTCCATCCAGCATTTTTCCTACGGTGTCAATATAATAAGTGCCCCAATTCCATACAGGAGATACCAGTACGCTGTCACCGACGAATTGTCTCATATCGGCATCATATCCGATACTGTGTTTTCCCCTTTCCTGGGCTGCCTTGGGTGGCTCGGTTGTATCCTGATGCTGTGCAAGAATATCCGCTCCCTGGTCAAGGAGCGCAATGGCTGCCTCCCTTTCCTTTACGGGGTCATACCAGGTGTTGGTCCAAACTACATGTACCTTTGCATCTGGATTCACTTCCTGAACGCCGAGGGTAAAGGCATTGATACCCCGAACAACCTCCGGAATGGGGAAGGCTGCAACATAACCGATAATGTTTGATTTGGTCATCTTTCCGGCAATCAATCCAGAAAGATATCGCGGTTGATAAATCCGTCCAAAGTAAGTGGCCATATTGTCCGCGGTCTTGTAGCCCGAACAATGTTCGAAATAAACATCCGGAAAATCCATGGCTACTTCGTGCATATAATCCATGTATCCGAAGGAAGTGGCAAAAATGGCATCATACCCTTGCATGGCATACTGCCGCATAATACGGGCACTGTCCGGCCCTTCTTCGACACTTTCGATAAAACCAACGTCAACCCGGTCTCCGTAAACGTCCATCATCTGTTTACGACCAACATCGTGCATATAGGTCCATCCAAGGTCTCCCGGAGGCCCGATATAGACAAAAGCAATTTTAAATGGCTCCGCCTTTGCTTCCTGAGCAAAAATCAAACTGCATGCCAAAAATAACAGTAAAAGTATTAATCCAATTTTCTTCATTTGATAACATCTCCTTTTTAAGGTGCTCCGGCCAGAGGCAGGATGTATTTACACTTTGCCTGCCGGAACCTCCTTTTTTATTTTTTTCCTGCCTGCAGAATTGCAGCTTGAATCTTAAATATTTTGTACCTCCTTTCTGCTGCTGATTAATTCTGTTAAAGCTATTAAAAGAATATCCGATACACCTATTTTGTGTTATTTTATACAATACAATGTGCTATTAATAATATACTACAATGATTATTAAATATCCTTCTTTTTTTAAAAATATTATTGATATATTCTCGCTTTTACGGAAATTTTGTAGGAATGAAAAAATAAGAAAAAAAGTCTGATTTTTTTATATATTACCTTTTTTATATTCGACAAAGGGCTGGGGAAACCCTCGATTATCAACCCACCTCCAGTTTTTACAAATTTTACGTTCTTCCAATACGATATTATCATCTACTTCATGCCAATACTTCATGCCAATTGCGTTCGCAAAATATACGAGCAAGAACTTCCTTAGAGCTTCCGTATCCCTTTCCACAAAATGAAGGAAATTGCCGTGGTAAAAATATTTTTTAATTTTTATTTGAAAAATAGCATTCGCTCTATTGACATTCCTAAATATTTTCTGTATAAGAAGTATGAATATAAAAAACATAGAGGAGAACCATGAATCAAAAAACTACTTCGGACAAGCCTCCCCAGCGAAGGAAAAATGGTAAAGATCGAAAAGTATTTTTAGGTCCTGTCCCTGACCTTGAAGAACACGTTCGCCCGGACTGGTGGAGCCGTATCTTTAATTACCTTTATTTAAAAACTGATGGTGACGTAGTAGACGACTTGAATATAACTACTCGTGAAATTACCCAATTTTTGGATATTCTAAAACTCTCAGCAGAAGATAGAATTCTTGACTTGTGCTGTGGACAGGGTAGACATTCTCTTGAATTGGCCAGGAGAAATTTTAAAAATATCGAAGGATTAGACCGCTCCCATTATCTAATCCAAAAAGCTAAAGCACGTGCAAAAAAAGAAGATATGAATATCAAGTTCAGAGAGGGTGATGCCCGCAAAATTCCCTCTCCATCCGATTCTTTTGATGCTGTAACCATATTGGGTAACAGCTTCGGCTATTTTGAGACTATCCAGGATGACCTGAGAGTACTAAAGGAAGTATTTAGAGTTTTAAAACCTTGGGGAAAACTTCTTATTGAGATTACCGACGGAGAATACTTAAGGAAACACTTTCAAAGCAGGTCTTGGGAGTGGATAGACAAAAAACATTTTGTTTGCAGAGAGCGCTCACTTTCTCTTGATAAGCAGCGTCTCATATCCAGAGAAATTATTAGTCATGTAGAAAAGGGTATGATAACAGACCAATTCTACGCTGAAAGACTTTACTCTAAAGAAAGTTTAACTCGCCTTTTGGAAACAGCAGGTTTTAGTGACATAACTTTTCATGGCCAAATCTCTCCTGATTCCAAACGAAATCAAGATTTGGGTATGATGGAAAGATGTATAATTGTTACAACTGTGACCAAAAAAGAATGGACACCTGTTAAAAAGAAGCTCAAAAAAGAGCTAAAAAATGTGGTAGTCATTTTAGGAGACCCTCAAAAAGCAGACCTTTTAAAACCTTCTACCATCTTTGATGATGATGATTTTTACACTATAGACCAATTAAAATCAGGATTAAAGGAACTGAAAAATTTTAATTTTACTTATCTAAACAATCACGATACTTTAATACAGGATCTAATAAAAGCGAAAGAGAAAATTAATTTTGCCTTTAACCTGTGCGATGAAGGTTACTATAATGATGCGCAAAAAGAGCTCCATATACCCTCTTTGCTGGAAATGCTCGGTATAGCCTACACCGGCTCAGGACCCCAATGTCTTGCTTACTGTTATGACAAATCATTAGTACGTGGAATTGCACGAGAGATGGAAATCCCGGTACCGGAAGCTTTCTTTATTAAGCCCGAAGACACTACCTTTGAATTGCCCTTTGGTTTTCCGGTAATTGCGAAACCTAACTTCGGAGATTCCAGTTTTGGGATTACCCAGATGTGCGTTGCAAATAGTTTTGAAGAATTAGTAAATGCTATTTCAGAGATCAGAGAAAAATTTGGTTACGATAAACCTATTCTGATTGAGGAACTTCTTACCGGAAAAGACCTTAGTGTCGGGATAATAGGAAATCCTCCTGAACCCTATACCGTCTTACCTATTATTATGGCAGATTATTCATCACTGCCGGAAAACTTACCACAGATATGCGGTTACGAGTCTAAGTGGCTCCCGGAATCACCTTACTGGAATATAAAATCTACTGCCGCCGACCTTTCGGAAGATGTAGAAAAATTTATTATAGGGTGTTGTTTGAAGCTATCCGAGAGGTTGGAATGTAAAGATTACTGTCGGTTTGACTGGAGAGTCGATGCTAATGGCACCCCCAAGCTTCTTGAAGTAAATCCCAATCCAGGTTGGTGCTGGGATGGTCATCTGGTCAAGATGGCCGAGATTACAGGGACATCCTATGGTGAAACCCTAAAAATGATTTTGCAGGCAACTGAACAACGACTTGGCATAAAATAATAAATAGGGACACATCCCATTTTTCTCTCCTAAGAAGAGAAAAATGGGATGTGTCCCTATTTATTATTTTTTCTAATTTCTTCTTTAAAAAAACTTTTTACTTCTTGCCAGGAAATATGAACAATCATCTTTGGCATTGGATTATTTTCAGCGTCTTCGAAATATACTAAGCTTTTTAAAATATGTATCATATTATAATTTACACTTTTGTATTTTCTTTTAAACAAACTTAGAAGATTATTTAAAGATATTAATTCTTTACAGATAAAAAACAAATCAATAAAATCTCTCTTCGTTCCGCGAGAGGAAATAGCATCAATTTTCATACAACCTATGTCTCTGTGGTCTGCGACATTAATTTCTTTTATTTGTTTAAGCTCAAAAAGTAGGGGATAATCATATTTTAAAAAGCTTACCCGGGTTCCATTAAATATTCCAATTAAAGTATTCTCTGTTTCTCTTTCTATAGAAAATTTTTCCAGGGTTTTAATTTTTTGAATTAGGATTTTGGTGTCAATGTCTTCTTTGGTAAAAAAATCTAAATCAAGGGAAATGCGATGCTTTAATTGTAAGGCTGCGCCTGTTCCACCAGCTAAATAAAAATTTTTAAGCACCGCTTCTTTGGTTAGTATTTCCAGATTGGCTTTTGTTCTTTTTGAAATGATTTTCTGAAGCATAATATTTTTTCTCTCTTCAGATTAAAAATTAATTGCCAGTAATTAGCACTTCTGGGGGAAAGATTCTTTGAATTGTAAAGTACATTTTTTATCTGAGCATTATCAAAGTTGTCTCTCATCCACCTTACTGCTTTTTCATCCCCTTCTTCTAATATTCTTTCAATAATAAATGAAGGAAATATTTCTTTATCTAATTTAGAAAAATCTACATCCCAAAAATATTTTTTCAGAAATTGAGGAAGTGTTTTCATAGTGTTAATTTTATCAGATTATTGGACAAAATAAAAGAAACTACTGAATCGTTTTCCCCTTGACATAGAAATAAAACCAGCCAGAGAACGGTTCTCTGTCATTTTATTAACTGCTCGGCGATTTGGACGGCATTTAGGGCAGCGCCTTTTCGCAGGTTATCAGAGACTATCCACATCACCAGGCCGTTTTCGGTAGAGATGTCTTCTCTGATTCTGCCTACAAAAACTTCATCCTTTCCCTCGGCAAATAAAGGCAGAGGATATTCTAATTTTCCCGGATTGTCGATTACTTTAATCCCGGGGAAGGAACTCAATATTTCTTGAGCTCTCTGCACAGAAATTTTCTTTTTGGTTTCTATGTGAACTACTTCCGAATGAGCGCGGTAGACGGGAACTCTCACTGTAGTGGCAACAACTCGAATCTTATCATCTCCCATTATTTTTCGAGTTTCATTTAACATCTTCATCTCTTCAGAGGTATAGCCATTTTCTTCAAAAGCACCGATATGGGGGATTGCATTATAAGCTATCTGATAAGGATAGACTTTGATTTCAAATTCTTCACCTTTGGCAATAGATTCACTTTGCATCTTTAATTCTTCCATAGCCTCTCTCCCGGTTCCAGAAACGCTCTGGTAAGTAGCCACCACAACCCTTTCTATCCCTACCTCATCATAAATGGGTTTTAAAGCAACTACCATCTGGATAGTGGAACAATTGGGATTGGCAATGATTCCTTTATGCCATTTTAAATCATCGGGATTTACTTCCGGCACTACCAGAGGGACATTGGGGTCCATGCGGAAGTATTTACAATTATCTATTACTATCGTCCCCTGCCGGACTGCCAGAGGGGCAAAGTGGGCACTTACTTCATCGCCGGCCGAAAAAAGGGCGATATCGATTCCACCAAAAGAATCATCTTTTAATTCCTGGACTACGACCTTATCTCCCTTAAATTCATATTCTCTGCCAGCTGAACGGCCAGAGGCGAAGAGACTTAATTTTTCCACCGGAAATTTTCTCTCTTCTAAAACCAATCTCATTTCTTCTCCTACCGCTCCGGTAGCTCCTACGACGGCTACATTATATTTTCTCATTTTCTTCACCTGCTTTATCTAAATTAAATTCTTTATGAATTGCTTTCACCGCATCTTCTATACGGGAATGGGAGATCAGACAGGATATTCTAATTCCGGAAGTGCTGATCATATCTATGTTTATCCCTTCTTTGGCTAAGGCCCCGAACATCCTGGCGGCCATAGCAGGGTCGCTGGTAATCCCTGCTCCCACAATGGAAACTTTGGCTGCTCCCGGATCTGATATAACTCCTTTGGCTTTAATTTTGTCTGCTATCTGTTTGGTAATTTGAATAGCTTTATCAAAATCATTTAAAGCCACAGTAAAGGCTATATCATTAATCTTATTATGTTGAGAACTTTGGATAATCATATCCACAATTATCTCTTCTTCAGCCAGGGCTTTGAATAATTTATAAGCTATCCCGGGAATATCAGGAACTTCCTGAACTACAATTTTCCCTACCTTAGTCTCCTGGGTTACTCCCCTTACGATTACTTTTTCTAACATCGGGTCTACCTCCTTTATAAGCGTACCTTCTCCTGAAATAAAAGATGATTTAACTAAAATTTTTACCTTATAATTTCTGGCTAGATCTATAGCTCTATAGTGCATCACTTTAGCTCCCAAACTGGCCATCTCGGCCATTTCATCATAGGAAATTACCTGGATTCGACGGGCTGTGCGGACAATTCGCGGATCAGCAGTGTAAACCCCATCAACATCAGTATAGATTTCACATACTTCTGCCTCCAGCTGAACAGCCA
>Ga0154857_1040_pt1 | contig 10231 bp, 7 predicted proteins | sample Rifle2008BG19ft_FD_105829 | JGI IMG/M metagenome (GOLD analysis project Ga0154857, IMG submission 105829) | Candidatus Atribacteria bacterium RBG_19FT_COMBO_35_14
ACATCTATTTATTTTGGGGATAAAAATAGATAAAAAGAATATTTCTTTGGAAAGCAGGTGAAGTTGTGAAGCCTGCCCCTAAAATCTTACGGGCTTTTTTATTTAAAAAAGAATTCATAAAAGATTTGTAGTATAATAAATATAGAAAAATTATACTATATTGAAATAAAGTACTTGAAAAATATACCAGGTTGAACGCATAAAAAAATAATAAAATATATTACTAGTAGAGCGTTTCTTTAATAATGTTACAATGATTTGTCATTGCGAGCGATAGCGAAGCAATCTCAAGTCCTTATAAATAAAGGGATTGCTTCGTCGCTTTGCTCCTCGCAGTGACAGAACAAAATGTAAAGATATTTAGAGAACGCTGTACTAGTCTTATAAATAAAACTGTAATGGGAAAAGGGTGATTTTTATGGAAAAAACGGAATTTTATTCTCTTTTAAATTATGATGAGTATCCTTTAAGGGAGATGGAGAAACGCTCAGAAGAGTTTTATTTAGAAATGAAAAAAAGGCGAACAGTCCGCCAATTTTCAGACCGCCCGGTACCCCGTATGATTATAGAAAATTGTATCCGCGCAGCAGGAACAGCACCCAGTGGAGCCAATATGCAGCCCTGGAGTTTTGTAGTTGTCAGCGATCCGGAGGTTAAGCGGCAGGTTCGTAAGGAAGCCGAAAAAACAGAACGGGAATTTTATAACCAAAGAACCAACTTAAAGTGGGTAGAAGATTTGAAGCCCCTGAGGACTGATGAAAATAAACCTTTTTTAGAAATAGCTCCTTATCTAATCGTTATTTTTGCTCAACGTTATGGTCTTTTACCGGATGGAAGTAAAAGAAGCCATTATTATGTCAATGAATCGGTAGGCATTTCTACCGGTATACTTCTATCTGCTCTACACTATGCCGGACTTACTTGTTTGACTTACACACCCAGTAAAATGGGTTTCCTGAATCATATTTTATCCCGTCCTTCTAATGAAAGACCCTTCTTGATCATGGTGGTTGGCTATCCTGATAAAGATGCAGTTATACCTGCAATAGGAAAAAAATCACCAGAAGAGATTATTAAATTTGTTTGAAACAAAAAAATAATGAATGGGTAAGTGGCATGAATTTTTTTATAATTTGATTATCAAATTAATTTTTTTTGTTTATTATTGGTAAATATCATTTCAGCTTGAATGTGACAGGGGACATTTCGTCTTATGGAGCAATATGGGGACTATAAATAAAAGACTTAATTGAAAAATAATTGAAAAATATTTTTGACACTAACGGTTATTAAGGTTATTATTTATGAGGCAGATAAAAAAGATAAAGGAGAGGTACCGAAGTGGTCATAACGGGATCGCTTGGAGAGCGATTAGGCGGCCATAAGCTGTCACGCGGGTTCGAATCCCGCCCTCTCCGCCAGTTTTGTGATCGTGCTAGACGGGGAGATAGCGGTGCCCTATAACCTGCAATCCGCTACAGCAGGGTTGAATTCCTACCCGAGGTTTTATCCTTTTGAGGCCGGCTAAGATAAGTAGTGATGAAGATTGGGCCCTGTGCAGCAAAGAATTGTGAACTCCGTCAGATCTGGAAAGAAGCAGCGGTAAGCAAATCTCTTTGGGTGCCGCAGGTAAACCTGATTGGAGCAAACTGTCTTAGTATCGCTTGGGAGGGTGAATCGGAGGCAGGTGCACGATCATTGAAATTATAGTTGTTAATAAAACAAAAATTGATAATTTAAAGGGAATTTTTATCTGAATTTAGATTAGATTATAGGGAGTATTGATGGAATACCGATCACTTTATCGCAAATGGAGACCACAGACCTTTGAGGATATAATTGGGCAGAAACACATTACCCAAACCTTAATTAATGCTATTTCCTTAAATAGAATTTCTCATGCTTATATTTTTTCCGGTCCAAGAGGAGTAGGGAAGACAACAACCGCTCGTATTTTAGCTAAATCATTAAACTGTGAAAAGGGGGCAACTCCTTATCCCTGCAATAAATGTGAGAGGTGTATTAGAATCACCGATGGCTATTCTATGGATGTAGTAGAAATAGATGGTGCCTCTAATAATGGAGTTGATAGCATTAGAGAATTAAGAAGTAAAGTTAACTTTGCACCCGCTGAGGGAAAATATAAGATATATATTATTGATGAAGTACACATGTTATCTCAAGGCGCGTTTAATGCTTTGTTGAAAACTCTGGAAGAACCGCCTTCACATGTGATTTTTATATTTGCCACCACCGACCCCCATAAAATTCCCAGTACTATTTTGTCCCGATGTCAGTGGTTTAATTTTAGAAGGATATCTTTAGCGGATATCATAGCTAAGTTAAAAATGATTGCCAAAGATGAAGGATTAAATATAAATGATAAGACTTTAAATATGATAGCCCGAAGTTCGACCGGTTCTATGCGTGATGCTGAAAGTGCTTTAGATCAAATAATTGCTTATTGCGGCAAAGATATCACTTCTCAAAGTGTCAGTGAGGTTTTAGGAATAATTGAAGAAGAGGTTTTTTTTGAGTTTATAGAGGCAATAATAAAGAATAATACGCTTAAGGGAATAGAGATAATTAACCGAACATCTGATTTAGGGGGAGATCCCTCCCAATTTATAAAAAACTTGATGGAGTATGTTCATAATTTATCTTTAGCCAAAGTTTGCCAAAAAGAAATACTGAATCTCCAGGGTATATTTATCGAAGACAGGGAACGTTTATTAAGACAATCTAAAATAATTAAATTGGAAAAATTATTTAATATGGTTGATTATTTGGCTGAAGCAGAAAGAAAGATGAGATATATTCGCCACCCCTGGATTTTATTGGAGATGTTAGTGATCAAATTTACTGCGGCTGAGAATTATTCTTTGAAAGAGGTTAAAGAAGAAAAAGATGAGTATTTCTTAGACTTCTCTACCAAGGAAGATGTATCAATACCAGGTAAGAAAAACGCGGGAATAAGAGAGGAAATGCCGCCGAAGAAGAGTATCCAGGATAAAATTAAAAGTAATGAAGGTTCTTCTAATAAGGCGAAAGAGCCACCTATTAATTTAGAATTGACGCAGGCATGGCCCATGATTTTAGATAGGATAAAAAAAACTAAAATGGCTGTCTATTCTTTTATCATTGCTAATAATTCAATCACTATTGAAAATGATAAATTGATAATCGGGTTTAATAAGGAATATACCTTTCACAAAGAGAGTTTAGAAAAGCAAAATAATAAAATGTTATTACAAGAATTAATTAAAGAAAAGACCGGCAGATTTTTAGCTATAGAATGTATTATTAATGACCATAGCAAGGAAGATTCTTTTTTAGAGGTTGAACAGGAAAATAAGAAAAAAGCTGTAAAAACAAGAAATGAAGAGAGCAAAGAGAGAGCAGAAAGAACAGGAGAAGAGAAAGGTAATATAAAAAAAAGAAGTAATGAGATTTCAAAAGATAATATATTGATTAAAGAGTCCTTAAATTTATTTGAAGGAACGATTACTGAGGAGAAATAGAGTATTTTAAAGAAAGGAGGAAGCGAGAAAAGCAATGGATATGAAATTTCTTATGAAACAAGCGCAAGTTATGCAGAAAAAGATGGAAGAGATGAAAGAAGAGTTGGCTCAGAAAGAGGTTAGAGTTTCTTCTGGTGGAGGGATAATTGAGATTGTAATAAATGGTCAACAAGAAATCAAAGAAATAAAAATAGAACCAGATGTAATAGATGCAAATGAAAAAGAGATGTTAGAAGATTTAATTTTGGCCGCAGTCAATGAATCAATACGTCAGTCAAAAGAGTTGGCTGCTCAGGAAATGAGTAAATTAACCGGGGGAATGAATGTTCCTGGATTATTTTAAGAGGAGGCAAAGGTGTCCTTTAGATACACTAAACCTTTTGCGAGATTAATTGATGAATTTTCAAAAATGCCGGGTATAGGCCCCAAGACAGCCCAGAGATTAGCTTTTTATATTTTAAAGAATTCCTCGGAAAGTGTTGCAAGTTTAGCCAAGGCAATATTAGAGGCCAAAGAAAAAGTTAAACATTGTTCAATTTGTGGTAATATAACCGATCAAGAGTTATGTGAAATTTGCCGAAACACTAATAGAGATAAGTCTATTATATGTGTCATAGAAAGGGTAAGGGATTTGATTGCCATAGAAAATACGGGGGAATATAAGGGTTTATATCATGTTTTGGAAGGAGTAATCTCCCCTTTAGACGGAGTAGAACCGGAAAATTTAAAGATTGATAGTTTATTAAAAAGATTAAAGACTGAAAAGATACAAGAGATAATATTAGCCACTAATCCCAATATTGAGGGAGAAGTTACCGCCTCTTATATTACCAAATTGATTGAACCTTTAAAAATTAAAGTAACTCGCATTGCTTATGGTGTGCCTATAGGGGGAAGCTTGGAATTTGCCGATGAAGTTACTTTAACTCAAGCCTTGATGGGCAGACAAGAAATTAAGTAATTAAGTATCCTTAAAAATATCGTTTAAGATGTTAGTATAAATTTTAGTGTGGTAGTTAGATGAAGAAAAGAATGGTAATTGCTTGTATTTTTCCTATCCTCTTTTTTTCTCTATTACCTTTATTTTTCTTCACGCGATACTCGATACGAAAAAATTACTTTTTAGTTTTTTAATTTATTTGGTAAAATAAAGAAGATTTGAAAGATAGTAAAAAATAATTTTTAAAAATGGAGGTTCAATATAATGAACAGAAAAAAAACTACCATTGATGGGAATACCGCAGCTGCTCATACAGCGTATCACTTAAGTGAAGTGGCAACTATATATCCCATTACTCCTTCTTCAGCGATGGGTGAACTTGCTGACCTTTGGGCTGCTGAGGGAAAGCCAAATATCTGGGGGACGGTTCCTCAGATAACAGAAATGCAAAGTGAAGGAGGTGCCTCGGGAGCTACTCATGGGTCCTTACAAAGAGGGGCTCTTACGACAACTTTTACGGCATCTCAAGGGCTATTATTAATGATTCCTAACATGTTTAAAATTGCCGGCGAATTAACCTCTACTGTATTTAATATTGCTGCTCGTTCGGTGGCCTGTCAAGCTCTTTCCATATTTGGTGATCATAGTGATGTCATGGCCACCAGAGGAACCGGTTTTGCCTTACTTGCCTCAAACTCAGTGCAGGAAGCCATGGATTTTCCTTTAATTGCTCAGGCAGCAACCCTGGAATCCCGAGTACCTTTTCTTCATTTTTTTGATGGTTTCCGTACTTCGCATGAAGAATCTAAAGTCGAACTTTTAACCATAGAAGATATGAGATCTTTAATTAATGATGATTTAGTAAGGGCTCATAGAAAAAGGGCACTTTCTCCTGATAACCCTGTTATTAGAGGAACAGCCCAAAATCCGGATGTATTCTTCCAGGCAAGAGAAACAGTCAATCTTTATTATCTTAATTGTCCGGATATGGTGCAAAAAGTTATGGAAAGATTTGAGAAAGTTGTGGGAAGAAAATACGAACTGTTCCAATATTTTGGCGCTCCGGATGCTGAAAGGATTATTATATTAATGGGTTCAGGGGCTGAGGCGGTGCAAGAAACAGTGGAATATTTAATGAAAAAAGGAGAAAAGGTAGGTTTGGTAAAAGTTCGTCTTTACCGTCCATTTTCTATTAAGCATTTTATCAATTCTATCCCTAAGACCGTAAAGGTTATAGCTGCTTTGGACCGCACTAAAGAACCGGGAAGCATCGGAGAACCACTTTATACTGATATAGTAACTGCAATACAGGAAGGAATATCTGAAGGGATAGCCCCTTTCAAAAAGACTCCTAAAATAATTGGAGGGAGATATGGACTTTCTTCTAAAGAATTTACTCCCGCCATGGTAAAGGGAATATTCGAGGAGATGAAAAAAGAAATTCCTAAGAATCATTTCACTATAGGGATAAATGATGATGTAACACATACCAGTATTTCTTATGATCCTGATTTTTCCATAGAACCTGCTGATAGAACTCGGGCAGTCTTTTATGGTCTTGGTTCAGATGGAACTGTGGGTGCTAATAAAAATTCTATAAAGATTATTGGTGAAGAGACCGATAATTATGCTCAGGGTTATTTTGTTTATGATTCTCGAAAAGCTGGCGCACTTACTATTTCTCATCTAAGGTTTGGTCCAACTCCAATTCATTCTACTTATTTAGTCAACCGGGCAAATTTCGTAGCCTGCCATCAATTCTCTTTCCTGGAACGTTATGATGTATTAAAAACTGCCCAGCCAGGTGCGGTATTTCTTCTTAATAGTCATTATTCTGCTCTCGAGGTGTGGGACCATCTACCTTATTCAGTTCAACAGACTATTATCGAGAAGAAACTACGTTTATATGTAATTGATGCTTTTAAAATTGCCAAAGAAGTAGGTTTGGGAGTTAGGATTAATACTATAATGCAAGTTTGTTTTTTCTCCCTTAGTAAGGTTATCCCGCTCGAAAAGGCTATAAAGGCTATAAAATATTCCATAGAAGAGACTTATGGTCAAAAGGGTGAGAAAATAGTAAATACTAATTTTGCTGGCGTAGACAATGCTCTTGCAAATCTTCATGAAGTAAAGATTCCAGGTAAACCTGATAGTAAATTAGCGAAATATCTTTCTGTTCCAGTAGAAGCACCTGAATTTGTAAAGAAAGTAACTGCAAAAATAATCGCTGGTGAAGGAGATGATTTGCCAGTTAGTGTCTTTTCTCCAGATGGAACTTTCCCCAGTGGTACTACTCAATGGGAAAAGAGAAACATCGCTCAAGAAATTCCCGCCTGGGATCCAGATACCTGTATCCAGTGCGGAAAATGTGTGATGGTATGCCCCCATGCAGTTATTAGAGCTAAGGTTTATGATCCAAAATTGCTTTCTTCTGCTCCGAAGAGTTTTAAATCTGTTGATCCAAAAAATACCCAATTTAAGGGAATGAAATTTACTCTTCAAATTTCTCCTGAAGATTGTACCGGTTGTGCCCTTTGTGTAGAGGATTGCCCAGCAAAAAATAAAACCAACCCCAGCTTAAAAGCTGTAAATATGGTTTCTCAACCTCCTGTTAGAGAACAGGAAGTTAAAAACTGGGAATTTTTCTTGGGAATTCCTGAAGCAGACCGAAAAGAGTTAAAACTTAGCGCAGTAAGAAATGTTCAATTCTTACAGCCACTTTTCGAGTTCTCTGGTGCTTGTGCTGGCTGTGGTGAAACCCCATATGTAAAACTTTTAAGTCAATTGTTTGGAGATAGAGCGGTTATAGCCAATGCTACCGGATGTTCTTCTATTTATGGAGGCAATTTACCTACTACCCCGTGGACCTTTAATAAAGAAGGCAGAGGTCCAGCTTGGTCTAATTCTCTTTTCGAAGATAATGCTGAATTTGGATTAGGTATGAGGCTGGCTATAGATAAACAGCTTGAATATGCCTTAGAATTATTGGGCAGGCTTTCTTCTGATATAGGGAAGGATTTAGTTAGTGAAATTAAAACAGCCGATCAGTCTACCGAGGAGGGACTATACAAACAGAGAGAAAGAGTAAAAACATTAGAAAAGAAATTAAAAAATATAGACAAGGAAGAAGCAAAAAATTTGCTTAGCTTGATAGATGTTCTTACTAAAAAGAGTGTATGGATTTTGGGAGGAGATGGATGGGCTTATGATATTGGTTATGGAGGATTGGATCATGTTATTGCCCAGAGGCGTAATGTCAATATCTTAGTATTAGATTCAGAAACTTATTCTAATACTGGTGGCCAGATGTCTAAAGCGACTCCTCTTGGGGCAATTGCCAAGTTTGCTGCTGGAGGTAAAAGGACTTTCAAGAAAGATTTGGCAATGATGGCAATGTCTTACAGAGATGTATATGTGGCTCGAGTGGCAATGGGAGCTAATGATGCGCAAGTGATTAAAGCTTTCCAGGAAGCAGAGGCATTTAATGGTCCTTCCCTTGTTATAGCCTATAGTTCTTGTATTAGCCATGGATATAATTTGATTCATGGTTTAGAACAACAAAAGTTAGCAGTTCAATCGGGATATTGGCCTTTAATAAGATTCAATCCAGATCTTGATAAAGAGGGAAAAAACCCTCTTCAATTGGATTCTAAAGCTCCGAGCATTCCTTTAGAAGAATATATATATAATGAAAATAGATACAAAATTCTTACCCGAACTATGCCAGAGGAAGCTAAAAAATTGTTAAAAGAAGCTCAAGAAGGGGTTTTAAAACGTTGGAAGCTTTATGAACACTTAGCCTCACCCTTTGTAAAAAAATAATAAATAAATTATAATAGATAATCTTTTAATAATTAAGACAGTAAAGATTAAAAAAAAGGATACCGCAAACTTTTTTAGCTTTGCGGTATCCTTTTTGCCCATGATTTCTGACGGGCAGACACAAGATCTGCTCCTACTTCTTTTATCTTTCATTTCTTTTTCTTAACTCGATACTCGATACTTGATACTTGATACTATATTACAAAATACTAGTTGTTTTTATTTTTTTTTCTATTATAATATAAATAGACTAATAGAACACATAGGAAAGGAGGGTAAATAAATGGTAGAAAAAGGTACCTATAGGCTTAAAAAAGGTTTAGCCGAGATGTTAAAAGGCGGAGTAATAATGGATGTGGTGAATGCAGAACAAGCAAAAATTGCCGAAGAAGCGGGTGCGGTAGCAGTTATGGCTTTAGAAAGAGTTCCTGCTGATATTCGATCTGCCGGTGGTGTAGCCAGGATGGCTGACCCAAAAATAATAAAAGAGATAATGAAAGCTGTAACTATTCCGGTAATGGCTAAGGCGAGGATTGGGCATTTTGTGGAAGCCCAGGTTTTAGAAGCTTTAGGAGTAGATTATATTGACGAAAGTGAAGTGTTAACTCCCGCTGATGAAAATTACCATATAAATAAATTGAATTTTAAAGTTCCTTTTGTTTGCGGAGCAAGAAATTTAGGTGAGGCTTTACGCAGGATAGGAGAAGGTGCAGCCATGATTAGAACTAAGGGAGAACCGGGAACAGGAAATATAGTGGAAGCGGTGAGGCATATGCGCGAGGTTATGGATGAAATAAGAAGATTAAAAAATATACCTAAAGAGGAGTTGATGACTAAAGCCAAAGAATTAGGCGCTCCTTTTGAACTTTTACAAGAGGTAGCTCAAAAAGGAAAATTACCAGTAGTTAATTTTGCTGCCGGAGGTATAGCTACCCCTGCTGATGCAGCTTTAATGATGCAGTTAGGAGCAGATGGAGTTTTTGTAGGTTCAGGAATATTCAAATCAGACGATCCTAAAATAAGGGCTAAAGCTATTGTAGAGGCGACTACCCATTACGATAATCCTAAAATTATAGCTCAAGTTTCAGAAGGATTGGGCGAAGCGATGAAAGGGATAGAAATTTCGAAAATTGCCGCAGCTGAACGGATGCAAGATAGAGGATGGTAAGCTAAGAATTGGATTAAAAAATGAACCAGAGAGGAGCTAAGGAGTGTAATCTTGAAAGTCGGAGTATTATCCCTTCAGGGAGCAGTAGAAGAACATTTAGAGATGATAAAAAGGTGTGGTTTTGAGGGAATCAAGGTAAAAACGATTGAAGATTTAGAAAAAGCAGATAGATTAATAATTCCCGGAGGCGAAAGCACCGTTATTGGTAAGTTAGCTAAAATATATGGCTTAGACCGAGAGATTATTAAAAAGGGTAGAGAAGGGATGCCTATATTTGGAACCTGTGCAGGTATGATTTTATTAGCAAATAAGGTTCTGGGCATTGAGCAGATAAGATTTAATTTAATCGATATTGTGGTAGAAAGAAATGCTTTTGGAAGACAGGTAGATAGTTTTGAAGTTGATTTAAAAATAGAAGATTTTTCCGGAAAACCTTTTAAAGCAGTATTCATTAGAGCTCCTTATATCCAGAAGACCGGGAAGCAAGTAAAAGTTTTAGCTGAATTTATGGGAAAGATTGTGATGGCCCGACAGAAAAATATTTTAGTATCATCTTTTCATCCAGAATTGACTGAGGATTTGAGAGTACATAAATACTTTCTAAGCGATCATTATTAGCGTATAGCGGATAGGATAATTAGTATCGAGTATCGAGTATCGAGTATATAGTAAAGAAAATAAAGAGAGAAAAAAGTAAAGGGGTAGTGAGTAAACCTCCCCTATAGTGGCTAGGAAAATAGAATTCAGAATTCAGAAGTAAGAACGAAAAAGAAAAGAAGA
>Ga0154857_1083_pt4 | contig 10119 bp, 11 predicted proteins | sample Rifle2008BG19ft_FD_105829 | JGI IMG/M metagenome (GOLD analysis project Ga0154857, IMG submission 105829) | Candidatus Atribacteria bacterium RBG_19FT_COMBO_35_14
TGATATTTATGTTCTTTATATTATCCGGAATGGCTTTGGCGGCTGAAGAAGAAGCAGCAAAAAATTACGGCTTCTTATCTTTATTACCACCGTTGGTAGCTATTGTTCTTTGTTTTTTGACTAAACAAGTTTTAGCTTCTCTATTTATCGGTATATGGGTAGGTGCTACCATCCTGACAGGTTGGAATCCCATAGGTGGTGTTACTAAAACCTTAGGCTATATTGTAGAGAATGCAGCGGATAGTTGGAATGCTACCATCTTACTATTTGACTTCGCAATCGGTGGACTTATCGGTTTAATCTATCTTTCTGGCGGTGCTCAAGCCTTTGTTAAAAGTATCACTGATAAAGTAAAAAGCGCTCGCGGCGGGCAATTTACCGCCTGGCTATTTGGATTGATAGTTTTCTTTGATGATTATGCTAATACTGCAATAGTAGGTAATGCCTTTATGCCAGTAACCGATAAATTGGGGATTTCTCGAGAAAAATTCTCTTACATTGTAGATTCCACCGCTGCGCCAGTAGCTTCTATAGCTCTGATTTCTACCTGGGTTGGTTATGAGGTAGGGCTTATTGGTGATGCCATAGAAGGTGCTTCAGTAACTATGACTCCTTATTCTATCTTTTTACATTCTATACCTTATAGTTTTTATAGTATATTTGCTCTAATATTGGTTCTAGCCATTGCCTTATCCGGAAGGGATTATGGTCCTATGTTAAAGGCTGAATACCGAACAAGGACTACTGGTAAAGTCTTTGCAGACGGAGCAACCCCGCTTTCTGGTGGAAGTAAATTAAAAGTATTAGAAGACATACCCCAAAAGACGGTTAATATGGTTGTTCCTATTATAGTCCTGGTAGCAGTTAGCATGTTCGGCATGTGGTGGACCGGGGGAGGTACTTCCGCCGAATCATTTACTGCGGCAATTTCTGATGCCGATGCTATGACTGCCCTTTTATGGGGAGCTATGTTTGCTGTAATCACAGCTATAATAATGTATAAAGCTCAGGGAATTGGAACTTTGGCCGATATGATGGATGCCTTTATAGATGGAGCCAAGATGATGGTTCTGGCTAACTTGATCCTACTTTCTGCCTGGTCAATCGGTAGTGTTTGTGACAGTATCGGAACTGCTCCATATGTGGTAAATGCGGCCAAAGGAGCTATCTCTCCAGTTTTACTACCGATGGTTATGTTTTTAATCTGTAATATAATTTCCTTTTCTACCGGTACTTCCTGGGGGACCATGGCTATTGCTATACCCATAGCTGTTCCCTTAGCCCTTGCTTTAGGTGTTCCTTTGCCTTTGGGAGTATCAGCAGTACTTACTGGTTCAGTTATGGGCGACCATTGCTCTCCACTTTCTGATACCACTATTATGTCTTCGATGTTCTCTGGTTCTGACCATATGGATCATGTTAAAACTCAGATACCTTATGCTCTCACTGCAGCAGGGGCGGCAGTGTTAGCTTATCTAGCAGCAGGAAGTGGTATGTCAGTAGGTTTAGTATTGCCTTTAGGAATAATATTAGTGGGAGCTCTACTTTATCTATTTTCCGCAATATCCGCAAAATCAGCTGGAATTTCCTTCCCTTTGTCTGAACTTAAGGCGAAGAAAGCAGAAAAAGTTTAAAGTATATTTAGTTTTGTAATGAATGATTCAAAATGAAGCTATCTTGTCTTAGTTTTAAAAAAAGACAAGGTGGCTTCATTTAGCGTTATATGGTAAAATTTAACGAAAACAATTTTTTTAAAATATATTTTGTTGTTATTAATTAAACAGATTAATGGAGGAAAATTAGTCAATGGTTGAAGGAAACAAAGAAAATCAAAAATTATTAATATCTTTTGAATTCGAGCCGGGAAAAGTAGAGAAAGGTTATACTGATAGGCGTTTATACATTAACCTTTCAGAAAATAAGATTGAAGAAAAATCCATTGACCGAGAGGTAAAGGAAACCTTTACCGGAGGACGTGGTTACGGTATATGGTATTTGTGGGATGCTGTTTCCTCAAAGACAAAATGGAATGACCCTGAAAACGAAATAATTTTTTGCACCGGACCTATTTGCGGGGTTACTCAATATTCCGGAACGGGCAAAACGCACGTAGTCACTCTTTCACCGGAGACCGGGACAGTTAATGATAATAATGTGGGAGGTTATCTCGCTCCTTTTTTGAAATTTTCTGGTTGGGATCTTTTGGAGATTCAAGGCAAAGCCAAAGAAGATGTGGTTATTTTTATTGATGGAAATAAAGGAAAAGTTATCATTGAAGAAGTTCAGGGATTAAATTCAGATACCTATTTACTGATCGAAAAACTGACTGAAAGATATGCTGATGATGAAAAAGATAAAAGAAATCTTAGTATCGTTTCTTCCGGAAGAGGTGCAGAAAATACCAATTTAGGAATTCTAAATGTCACCTGGTATGATGTGCGCCGCAGGAAAGTTCGGATTAAACAAGCGGGGCGCGGAGGAACAGGCAGCGTTTTTAGAGATAAGAAAATTTTGGCAATTGTTATTAAATATGCCGGGGTAAATGCGGGCTCTAATAATGCAGCTTATCCCGAGCTTATTACAGAGGCCGGGCGAAGATTAACTAAAGAAATATTGGGATTAGATCATGTTCAAAACGGGATGCGAGAGATAGGAACGGTTAATTTATTAGACCATATGCAGAATTATCATTGCTTACCCGTCCATAATTTTAAATTTGGTTCACATCCCGATGCTTTTAAAATTGGAAATAAGGTATGGCATCGACGTATGACCCAGAATCAGGCAGGCGATTCCTGCTGGATGGGCTGTGCCATGCGTTGTTCTCATGCAGTAGATGAGTTTGAATTAATCACCGGACCTTTAAAAGGAGAAAAAGTTCTGGTGGATGGACCGGAGTATGAAACTACTGCCGGATTTGGAGGAAATTGCGGCTGTTTCGATCCTGATTTTATCTTGGAAGCCAATTTTTATTGTGATAATTACGGGATAGATACTATCGGAGTCAGTACCACTATGGCTTTTCTTATGGAGTGTTACGAAAATAATATTCTAAACAAAGAAATTACCGAGGGTTTAGAACTTAATTTTGGAAATAAAAAAGCAGCCTTAGAATTAATTCACCAGATGGCAGAAGGGAAAGGATTTGGTAAAATTGCCGGCTTAGGAATTCGACAGATAAAGAAAATATTAGTGGAAAAATATGGTGCAGATGCAAAATTTTTACAGGATATCGGTATGGAATGTAAAGGGATGGAATTTTCCGAATATGTAACCAAAGAATCTTTAGCCCAGCAGGGAGGATATGGAATTGCCAACAAAGGACCTCAACATGATGAATCCTGGCTTATCTTTATGGATCAGGTAAATAACCAGATTCCTACTTTTGAAGACAAGGCTGAAGCACTGCATTATTTTCCCTTATTCCGAACCTGGTTTTCTATTGTCGGTCTCTGTAAATTACCCTGGAATGATATTGAGCCAGAAGATAACAAAAAAAAATATCATGGAATGGAAGCAGCAAAAGTTCCCGAACATGTGGAAAATTATTGCTGGCTTTTTGAAGGAGTTACCGGTAAGCATATTAGTCCTGAAGAATTAATTTTACAATCAGAAAGGGTGCATAACCTCCAGAGGTTATTTAATCTGAAGATGGGTTTTGGTACTCGTAAACATGATATAATTCCCTATCGGGCTATGGGACCAGTGACCGTGGAAGAATATGAATCTCGAGAAGAACTTTATAACCAACAACTTCAAGAGATCATTCATTTTGATATCAAGAACAAAACAACCGAGGAGAAGGTGAAAGCTCTGCGAGATTATCGAGAAGAACAGTATCAGAAACTTTGTGATGCGGTCTATAAGCGAAGAGGATGGGATTCTAATGGCGTGCCCACTTTAGAAAATATTAAAAAATTAAAGATAGATTTTCCAGAAGTGGTAGAACTGGTGAAAAAATATCAGTCATGATTAAAGTAAATGGAAGAGATAAAGAATGGGAAGAAAATATAACTGTTGATCTTCTGCTGGAGAAGTGTAAATATACTTTTCCTTTAATCATGGTGAAGGTTAATGGTAAATATATTTCCAAGGAAAAATATAAAGATACTTTGATTATGAATGGAGACGATGTCCAGGTAATCCATTCCATTGCCGGCGGCTAAAGATATTTTAATACGGATAAATATTACTTAAAATAAATTTATTAAATCAGGAGGCTTTTAACCTCCTGATTTTTATTTTATGGAGAAACATAATGCTTAATAGACAGGCAGGCCTACGTCTTTTTATTTCAACCTTATGCGATACGATATACTAACAACTAATTAATTGGTAAATCGGGGAATTGGTCAATTGGTGAATAGGCGAATTACTTCCTAACTTTTCATTGCAATTTTCATGAAGTGATGATATTATTACAAATAGTTAGGCTTACCTAATAAAGATAGGAAGTCTTATGAATTAAAAATAGTTTTAAATAAGATTAAAAATGGTTAAAAAGGGGAGTAAAAATAAATGACTACCCGAAACATGGAAGATTATCTGGAAACTATATGGAATTTACAGCACAAAAAAGGATATGTTAAAGCGAAAGATATTGCAGAAAGATTAGAGGTAAGCCGTCCCAGCGTATCCGGGATGATTAAAAAATTATCAGAAAATAGTTATATATTATATGAAAAATACGGGGGGATTGTATTTACGGAAAAAGGCAAAAAATTAGCTCAAGAGATTAAAAGACGCCACAGTTTATTGGTAGAATTTTTGAAAATTATTGGGGTTAGTGAAGAAAATGCTCAAACCGATGCCTGCAAGTTAGAGCATGATGTTTCACCAGAAACCATAACTTCTTTGCTTGGATTTGTAGACTTTATTAGTTTGTTACCAGAAAGCTCCAAGTGGAAAGAAAATTTTCAAGAATATTTGAAAAAAAGCTTGTTGGAAAGAAGCAGTAATAAAAAGAAAAATTATAAAGAAAAATATTGGGGGAGAGAGAATAAAAAGATATGACCATTACTTTGGATGCAATAGGTGAAAATAAAAAAGCAAAAGTTGTGAGTATTTCCGGGGGATGGGGGATAAGGCAGCGCTTAGGTTGTTTAGGTATCCATCCCGGAGACATAATAATGGTAAAAAGGAGTGCTATTATGCGAGGACCTATTTTAATAAGTGTCCATGGGAACCAGGTTGCTTTGGGCAGAGGAGTGGCCGGAAGAGTTATGGTGGAGGCAGAATAATGAAAATTGCTCTTATGGGACAACCTAATTCAGGTAAGAGTACTATCTTTAATAGTGTTGCGGGATATAAGGCAGTAACTTCTAATTTCCCCGGGAAGACAGTACAATATACCCTAACAAAATTCAATCTCTTTGGCCAGGCAATTGAATTAGTTGATTTGCCAGGGACCTATTCTTTAACCTCATTTGACCTGGCTGAGCTCGAAGCCAGAAAATACTTGTTAAATGGTAATGTTGATATAGTTATAAATGTTATCGATGCATCTTTGCTTAGTAGAAGTTTAGAGCTCACTCTTCAACTTTTGGAACTTAAAGTACCAATGGTAATATGTCTTAATATGATTGATGAAGCTGTTCGTAAAGGAATTAAAATTGATATTGAAAAATTGTCTAAAATTTTGGGTGTTCCAGTAGTATCGGCAATTGCGGTAAAAGGGAAGGGAATAAAAGAGCTTTTTTCAACAGCCTATAAGAGGGGAGAAAAAAAGAAAATAGGTAAAACTCTGAACTTTAGTAAAGATGTAGAGGAAGTTATAGAAAAATTATCGGCACAAATTAAGGAGAAACAGATTAGTAAAGAATTTAATGTACCTGAACGATTTTTGGCTATTAAATATTTAGAGAATGATCGTTATTTTATGGAAGATTTTAAAAATAGAGATAAAAAAATTTTTAAAGAGATTAATTACTTTCAAAATTTGCTTAAAGAAGTTCACGGCAGACCTTCCGATGTAGTTATTTCCTCTGAACGGCATCATTTATCGATGAATACATATGAATCTGTAGTTTCACTTACTAAGCCCCAGGTAAGTTTAATAAATTATCTGGATAATGTCTTAATGCATCCAATTTTAGGGTATATTTCTTTAGGCCTAATTTTTTACTTATTTTTTAATTTAATTTTTGGTATGGGAAAAATAGCAGAAGAACCATTACTGGATTATTTTTACAGGTTAATTCCTTTAGTTGGAAAGAGTATAAATACAGATACCTTGTTATTTTCTGTAATTAGCGGCATCATCCAGGGGCTTGCCGGCGGGATAGCTATTGTCTTGCCATATTTATTCCCCTTTTTATTTGGCCTGGCTATTTTAGAAGATTTAGGTTATTTGCCTCGCATAGCCTTTCTCTTAGACGCGTTTTTACATAAAATTGGTTTACATGGTAAAGCGATTATACCTTTTATATTAGGTTATGGTTGTACTGTTCCGGCTATAATGGCTACCAGAATTTTAGAATCGGAAAGAGACCGTTTTATTGCCTCTGTGTTGGCTACCATGATTCCCTGTGCCGCGCGGATGACTATAATATTTGCATTAGTGGCTTTTTATATTAGTCCTCAAGCAGCTTTGGCAGTTTATATTTTAAATATTATTGTAATTATCATATCAGGAAAGATATTATCTCGCTTGTTGCCAGAGGTAACCCCGGGAATGATATTAGAAATTCCGGCTTATCATATTCCTTCTATAAAAGTTGCTTTAGCCAAGACCTGGCTCAGAATGAAAGAATTTATATTTGTGGCCTGGCCTTTACTTATTGTGGGTAGTACAATCTTAAGTTTATTACAATACTATAAGATGGATATGGTTGTAAACAAATTTTTTTCTCCTCTAACCTCTCTACTCGGCCTCCCTGTAGTGGTGGGCACTACTCTGATATTCGGTGTTCTTCGTAAAGAACTTTCTATGTTAATGTTGATTCAGGCTATAGGAACTTCTAATGTCGCCGCGGTAATGTCCACGACTCAAATTATGACTTTTACTATCTTTGTAATTTTTTATGTTCCTTGTGTAGCGACTATTGCGGTTCTATGGAAAGAAATTGGAAGTAAGCGAACGTTATTTACTGTATTCTTTACTTTTCTTTTAGCCGTTATTTTAGCGACCATTACTCGATTTGTATATTGAAAAACAGTATATAGTATCGAGTATATAGTATGTAGTAAATAAATACGGTGATAAGGTATAATCTGTAATGAGTTGTAGGGGCTTGATTTATCAAGCCCGCAAAGCTCAGGTCGGACGAATCCCCAAAAATCTAAAAATATATACAGAATACGAAATGCTGGTTACCGCTAAGCAATACTAATATAATTGGTAGATCGGCAGATTGGCAAATGGGAAGATTTTAAAGGTTTTGAATTTTGAATTATAATTTTTACTTTTTCGCTTTTCGCTTTTAGTTTGTAAAAAATATTTGACATAAGAATTTATTTAGTATATTATATTAATGGAAATCATTATCAATAAGGAAGGACTAATATTATGCCTGGAAGATGGTGTAGAGGGCCGGCAAAATGGTGGCACGGTGAATTTAGAGGCTGTGGTTATAGAATTACTATCCCGCGACAAATCATTTTACAGGTCTTGGATGAATCTAAAGAACATCTCAGCGCAGAAGATATCTATTTAAAAGTACATAATATTTATCCGGCTATCGGCCTTACCACTGTTTATCGAACCTTAGATTTATTGGTTAATATGGGATTAATTTTTAAATTTGATTTTGGCGATGGACGAGCCAGATATGAGTTGGCTCGTGGGGCCAATGAACCATACCACCACCATCATCTGATATGTACTAATTGCGGTAGGATAATCGATTATACAGATTTTGTAGATGAAGAGTTAGAGCTAATTAAAAAAACAGAAAAAGAACTTTCTAAAAAATATAATTTTGAAATTAAAAATCACACTATTCAATTTTATGGATTGTGTGATGAATGTTCAGATAAAGAAAAATAGATAAATTTTTTTAGTATATTTTATTGAAAATGATTACCATTATAATAAATAGTATTTTAAAAAACAAAAATAGAAAGGAGATGAAAGATATGCCAAGAGGAGATGGAACTGGACCAAGAGGATTAGGTCCTATGACCGGAAGAGGAGCTGGATATTGTGCAGGTTATTCGGTAGCGGGATTTATGAATCCTTATGTAGGGAGATTAGGTTTAGGTTTCGGTTATGGCAGAGGATTTAGTAGAGGATTGGGAAGAGGTTATGGCAGAGGATTTTGGCCTGCATACCCCTATCCCATAGCTTCTCCTATGCCCTATGGTGGCGGATTTTACCAACCAGCAGCAGAGCCTAAACAAGAGATGGAGATGTTAGCCGAAGAAGCAAAAGCTTTAAAAGAAGAACTTGAGGCTATTAATAAACGTATCACCGAATTAGAAGAAACTAAAAAGAAATAAAGCAGGTAGGGGCGTATTGAATACGCCCCTAATCTCATGAAGAACGTAAAAAAATAAAAAGATAGGAGAGTGAAAGAATGAAAATAGCAATTACTTCTATGGGGGCAAAATTAGAGGATAAAGTTGACCCTCGGTTTGGCAGATGTCATTATTTTATATTATTTGATACTGAAACCAATAAATTTGAAGCGGTAGAAAATACTGGTGCCCAGGGTATGGGAGGAGTAGGAATACTATCAGGTCAAATAATGGCTGATAAAGGAGTAGAGACAGTACTAACTGGAAGTTGTGGTCCTAATGCCTTTCAGACTTTACAGGCAGCAGGTATAAAAGTGATAACCGGAGTAACCGGTACGGTTCAAGAAGCTATTGAAAAATTTAAATCAGGTGAACTTAAGGCAATTTCCCAGGCTAATGCTTCAGCCCATTCAGGAATGAAAAAATAAAAAAAAGAATTGGAGGAAAAAAATATGAAAATAGCCATTTCAACCGATGCAGGTTTTGTCTCAGCTCATTTTGGAAGATGCCCTTCCTTTACTATAGCTGAAATTGAAGAAGGAAAGGTTTTAAAAATAGAGGAAATAAATAATCCTGGTCACCAACCTGCATTCTTGCCAAATTTTCTTGCAGAACGTGGAGTAAAATATATAATCTGCGGAGGTATGGGAAATAGAGCACAAATGTTATTTGCTGAAAAAAATATTACTCCGGTAATAGGCGTAACTGGAAAGATTGAAGAGGTAATAGAAAAATTTGTGCAGGGAAAATTAGAAGCCGGAGAATCGTTTTGCAAACCTGGCGCGGGGAAAGGTTATGGCTTAGAAAAAGAAGAATGTGATCACTCCGAAGAAGATACTCATCTTCATTAGAAGCAGAGATGATATTAATAAGGAGGTGAAAAAGATGCCAAGAGGAGATGGTACTGGACCAACAGGAGCAGTACCGGGAACTGGCCGGGGAAGAGGTGCCGGACAGGGACGCCGAGGAGGTGGAGGAATAGGAATAGGGGGCAATTGTGTTTGTCCTTCTTGTGGTGCTATAGTTCCTCATCAAGTAGGTGTTCCTTGCAGCAGCATTAAATGCCCTAAGTGTGGCGCTATGATGGTAAAACAATAGAATAAAATGGAAGGATTAAGCTAAATGATAATTTCAGTAGCGAGTGGGAAAGGTGGGACTGGCAAAACAACGATTGCTGTTAACCTTGCTTTGGCTTTAGCTAAAGACAAAGGAAAAAATGTGAAATTTTTAGATTGTGATGTAGAAGAGCCTAATGCCCACCTTTTTTTAAAACCTGTTATCACGAGTTCGGAATCAGTGGAGATTCCTGTGCCTAAAATTGACCATAAAAAATGCAATTATTGCGGTAAATGTGCGGAAGTTTGTGTTTTTAATGCTATCGCAGTTACCAAGAATAAAGTTTTGGTTTTCCCCGGGCTGTGTCATGGCTGTGGGGCTTGCAGGTTGTTTTGCCCGGAAAAGGCAATTAGTGAAGAGGGAAGAGAGATAGGAATTTTAGAAGAAGGAAAAGCAGGGTCTATTAATTTTATACATGGACGTTTGAATATAGGAGAACCGATGGCTCCTCCTATAATAAAGAAAATTAAAAAGAAAAGTAAAGAAGATTATAGTGGCAATAAAGATAATGATATTACAAATCATCATATTACCTTGATTGATGCC
>Ga0154857_1050_pt1 | contig 9384 bp, 9 predicted proteins | sample Rifle2008BG19ft_FD_105829 | JGI IMG/M metagenome (GOLD analysis project Ga0154857, IMG submission 105829) | Candidatus Atribacteria bacterium RBG_19FT_COMBO_35_14
ATTAGATAAAGTCCCATTATCATAAATGAAAGATAATAGAAATAAAAAAGATAAGCCCAGATTGAGTCTGACCAAACACTTTCCCACCCCCAAGATTGTTTAATATAATCTACGGTTAAAAAACCTGTCCACTGTTTATAGATAAACAACAAAGGCAGAATAAAGATAAAGGGATAAATAATTCTTGTTTTTAATATTTTTTTCTTTTCTGTGAAAATAAGAGCAAACCATAAAAAGATACAAGCGAAACTAATCCACCCTATAGAACCAACATTATCAAATAACCTAGCAGTGTCTTTTGAGGCACTTGGATCATAAATAAAAATCAACCCAAAACTCCATATAACAAAGCAAGCAATAAGAGCAACACAACTCCTGTTAAGCCAAGATTTTGGATCTTTAATTAATATAACAATTATTAAGAAAAGATAGACTAAAAATACAAAAAAATGTAGAAATGGGAAAATATTCATAATTTATTCACCACCAAAATGTGACAGGTGATAGTTCTTTATCACACTTCAAGAATATATATTTACCTTATTGAATCGCCACCAGCGGTTAAATGAATTAGTCTTTTTCAATTTTCCTTCACCTTAATATTAATACGACAAAAGGTTTATAAAATCCTTCTTTTTTTAAAAAATAGTTGCGAGATGAGATTGCCACGCTTTCCTCGAAAGTTAACAATAACAGAGGGATTAAAGCTAACAATATTTCTCTACAATCCTTATTTTGCAAGGCTTTCAGCTTCCTAAAAATATAAATTTTAGCCCTTTTTTGCCTTATTTTCTCCCTATTTCAAAAACACTGCTATATTGCCATATAATAAAAAAAACGCAGAAATCCTTATATTTTTTGCGTTTTAAAGACTTATTATTTTTCAGCAATAACCAACATTTCAAAATCTTCTGTGGTCAATTGGTCATTTCTTGAAAAAGCCCCGAGTTTTGCACCAAAGATGTCAATTTTCTTGTATCCAAGTGATTTTAACAACCACGTTATTTCACTTGGTACATAGTATCTCTCATTGCACTTAATTTTCTTCTTATTACCCAAATCATCTTCAACTTCTGTGATATTAAAGTCACGAAATGTCATTAAATCGAAGGTATTACTTCGATGGGGTCTTATCCTTAGAATATCATATTTTAGCTTCCCCTTCGATTCTCTTAATCGCTCTGCTGATTGTAGTATAACGCACATCAAGATATTCTGCGATATCCTTTGGAGTATAGCCATACTGAAAGTAAACTTTATTCATTCTTTTTTCTTTTGGGTAATTTGATTTTTGGTATCCTTAAACAGACTCCGGTGGTTAAAATTATCCCTCTAACTATACATTCTTATTCTGGCATAAAGAAAGTAAGGGATATTTTTTATTGTCTGTAGGTTACATTAGTAAAATTACTTAATTTTTCCTGCATCATTTTAATTTCCATACCTGGGTAATTTTCTCTGTTCTATATAATAATCAACAACTCCGACTTTTTTCATACGATTGTTTTTTTCAATCCATCTTTCCCTTAGTTTCCCTTCGAACTGCTTGTCACAAGGAAATTCATTACATTGAAAACAAAAATCTACTTTTTTATCTTTATGACAGGTCTTAGCATGGCAATCAATTGGACATTTTACATTCTCACTCCTGCAACCACCACATGAAGCATTGGCAAATACATCCAATACCTTTTTTAATTTATTATAACCTTTAAAAGCAGGATCTAGTTTTGATTTTATTTTAACTAATCTATCATAGCCTTCTAATAAATCCAATAGCTTCGTACTTAGTTCCTTTATTTCTCCGTTTTGATAGTCTGCACATCGGCTGCAATCTAATCCGCATGCAGCAAGCTTTTGAACAATCTGCGCATACTCCATATTACTTAACCCCCTACAAATATATAATTATATTGACCATATATTTTAACATTGATAATGATAATAACACTTATTCCTCTCTGCAAGGCGGTGTGAGTTTAAAAAATATTTTTCGTTCTTATTCATCAGATAAGTTTTCCTCATTAAACATAAATTGGATTTTTTCCTATTTAATTCAAATATATCCATGACAAGTAAATTAATGATTAAAATCCAATTCAATGCCGATGGGACAATGGTCGGAACCCAAAACCTCTGATTCAATAAAAGCAGACTTTAAATGTTCTTTTAGGTTAGTACTGATAAAGAAGTAGTCAATTCTCCATCCAATATTCCGCTCTCTGGCTCTTGTTTTATAATCCCACCAGCTGTAATGGCCACTTTCGGAGTGGATTTTTCTAAATGCATCAATAAATCCCCGTTCCATTAATCGATCGATCCAGGCACGTTCCTCAGGCAAAAAGCCGGAAATTTTCTCATTTTCCTTGGGTCGGGCCAGGTCGATTTCGCGATGAGCCGTATTAACGTCACCACAGATAATAATCTTCTTTCCCTGTTTTAACAAGTCATCCATTTTTTTTAGAATGGTTTCGTAAAAATCCAACTTGAATTGCAATCTTTCTTTGGAAGCTTTACCATTAGGAAAATAAATATTAAATAAAGTAAATTCAGAATAATCTGCTTGAATCAATCGACCTTCAAGGTCAAATCGGGGGATGTTCAACTGATAAGATGTACTTTCCGGTCTTTTTCTAGTCCAGAGAGCCACTCCGCTATAGCCTTTCTTCTCTGCCTGAGAAAAATAGCTTGAATAACCTTCCCTTTCTATGAGGCCATCCGGTAATTGTTCGTGATGCGCCTTTGTTTCCTGAATACAAAAAATATCTGCGTTTTTTTCTATAAACCATTTTAAAAAGTTTTTCTTGTAGATGGCTCGAAGGCCATTCACGTTCCAGGATAATAACTTCATTTTATATGTACCTTTCTTCCCCTTTCCAACAATGTCGAAATCTCTCTTATACTACCACAAAAGTCCCCTTGAGTTCTGCGTAAAGGATGTGATGCCTGATCAGGTATGCCCGCAACGTATCTATGACCCGTTCTGACCGGTTTTCACGATTGCGGCCATATTTTTGAGGGACCCCTTGTAAGGTACTTTCGAGATTCTCCTCTAACATCGCCTTAATTTCCTCTCCTCTCAACTCTATCGTTGAGACAGGCGGATTCAAGGGAATAATGTTGTAAAGGTCATTCAAGGTTATCTTCCCTGGAACTATCGGGGCACCGTGTCAAGGGGACGGTTCTTTTGACACTTTTCTTACCGTTTCCCGATTTACTCCAATTAAAATAGCTATCTCCCTTTTAGGAGTTCTTGGGGTCGAATCTTTATTCTTGACAAATAGTGTAATGAACTACCAAGAATAATAATGATTCGATCCCATGTCTTTTTACTCTTATTTTTTAATTTCTTCTTCTACCTCTTTAGCGCCTTCTCTGTAGAATTTTTCTTCATCCGGCGCAAGTTCTTTCAAAAGTCTAAGAAATTCTCCGGCATGAACACGCTCTTCATCTGCGATATCCTTCAACACCTCTTGTGCTAATTGGTTGTCAGTTGACTCAGCAAGCTGCATATAAAGCTGAATGGCTTCATATTCTGCTGCAATCATAAACCTTATTGCACGAATTAACTCTTCACTGGTGAGCTTACGGTCTTTTTTAAGACCAGAAAATGGATTTCCAAATTCAGGCATGGCTGCCTCCTTTTATTGAAATTTTATCCTTCCTTTAACCTTCTGTTTTATAATCGAAGTATCACCCCCTCAAGCTGTTATTTCTACTCGATTTCCATCTGAATCAAGCACACAACTTTCAAAATACCCATCGCCTGTGATTTGCGGCTCGCTTACAATTGTATATTCATCAGATCGTAGCTTTTCGGTAATTTCAACCACATTTTCTTTACTGCCAACAGATATGGCAATATGAATAATTCCTTCATGTTGTATCTTTGGATCATTTAAATTGTTAGGTATTGATGGTCTTTGCATTAATTCAAGACGAGCGCTGTTATCAAAAGATAGAAAGTATGACTCAAAATCATTTGACTCATTACGATATTTATTCCCTGCTATACAGTTAAAATATTTAGTATAGAAACTTTTTAAACGCTCCAGATCCCCTGTCCAGATAGCCACATGTTCAATTCTCATAACTTACCTCCTCGCATAAGACATGTAGATAGCCTCTGCCTTTACCGGACACCCTTTAACATGTTCAATTGGATAATGCTCGGCTACCCCCAATGACAACACTGTCCTATACTCACCAAAGGTTTTTTTGATTTGACTGTACCATACTTAAAAATAGAGACAAACTCACATTCTCTATCTCTCAATCTTTGCCCCATAAGTATGGTACAGTGTGGAGATTGTTTTTCTTTTAACGCTCTATCGTTTCATCTTAACTTAAAGCTTTCTTTAACACCGGATAAAAATCCTTTTCTTTCTCAATTACGGTGATCTTTTCCTTTTTTGCTTCCTCTTTCTGACTCTCTGTACAATAACCCCATCCGGCCAAAAAAACGTGAACCCCCAAGGTATCAGTTCCCCTTAGGTAGCTTAATTGATCATCAATAAAATAAATCTCATTTAATTTAGCACCATATTTTTTAGCGATGGCCTGCATATGCTCTGCTTTATGCTCACCAAAGTTTTTATCAAAAATATCTTTAATGTCCATCTCAAAACCAAGATATCCCGGTTGAAAGGCATGATGAATGGCTTCCCCACGATTGGAGGTAGCAATGACAACTTTTTGCCCTTCTTGTAAAAATCGCTGAATCCCTTTTATCACTTCATTAAAAATAGGTGACAGAAAAAACCATTTTTTAAAACTCTGTTTCTGCAATTTCTCTTTTTCTTCAAAAAATAATTCTCGAAAAAAATGATAATCGAATTGAAACTGGTTACGATAAGCAATAAATTCCTGTTGGTCCTTAATCTGAACCTGCTCTTCCATTATTTTAATAATAACGAAAAAATCACCCGATAATTCGATATAAGACCTTAAGTGGTGGTAATCATTCATTTCTTTTTTATATTGTTTTTTCATTTTTTCCCAATTATCAAAAGTAAATAATTCCCCGCCAAAATTTCTTTTTGCTTCCGAACCGAAATATTTACAATAGACATTATGACTTATAAATAAAGATTTTAAAGCACTGTCACTAATGACCCCATCATAATCCACTGCTAATATTTTCATTTTTAATTCTTCCTATCCCTTGAATTAATTTGTGTAGTACTGTTATATAAATTATTAAAATTATACTATTTCTTTATTGGATTGTACAATTTGAATTGTAAGTTTGGCGGGACAATTGCCCCAAACATTCCACCTAATACCCCTCCAAATAATCCGCCAGAAACAGTACCTACAAAACCACCTAAACCAGGGAGGATAAGCAATGCCAATATTCCTCCGAAACTCCCGCTTAAAAAACCGGCTAAGCCCCCCTTCCTGCTCCTCTAACAATCAATCCGGCAATAAAACCAGCAAAAAGCGGACCGAATAATTGAAATTATTTAGGCCAAATCTTCCATAGAGTTAATAGAATTTTAATTTTCATTTTATAAAAAGTTAATTTTTGCTTTATAGAGATTTTAAATTGTAATATTAAAATAGGTGGAAATAAAAGATTATATCTTTAAATTTATTTATCGGGAGGTAAATCATGAAGAAAAAACTAGTTATTCTTGTATCTCTGTTATTTGGTATTATGGTGATAGGGAATATTCAGATTACTGCTCAGGAAAGTATAAAGCTGGATCTTCCTCAAGCTATAGAAATGGCATTAACTAATAATCTCGAATTCCAGAAAGCCGGTTATCAATTTGAAAATGCAGAAATCGACGTCAAAAGGAATGAAGCTGGAAACCTGCTAACTCAATCCAATTTATTAGAAAGACAAAATGAATTATTACTCATCCAGGAAAAAGAGCAATACCAACAGAAAAAAGAAGACCTGATCATTCAAGTCGTTGATGAATATCTCCAATTGAAATTAGCTCAAAAAGACTTGCAAGTTAAAGAAAAAGAGTCAGAGCTGGAAAAAAATACCCTGGAAGATATAAAAGTTCAGGCTAAAGCCGGATATAAAGTTGAACTGGATGTCCTGGAACAGAGTAATATATATTATGATGCATTATTTTCCTTTGAAAGTGCAAAATTAGACTATCAAAAATTGCTAGGAAATTTTCGAGTAACCTTAGGATTAAATTCAAAAAGTCAGTTTGAGTTAGTTACAATAAATACCCCCGATTTTAAAGAAATTAAATTAGATGAAGCATTGCAAAAAGGAAGACAAAACAGCGTGTCATTGCAAATGAACAATCTGGAAATCGATTTGACCAGCCTGGAATTAGAGAAAAGTAAGGTTTCGGATATTCCGGAGATAGATTTAAATAAATTGGAAAACAATTTAGCCATAACAAAGCTGGACTATCAAATTGCCCAACAAAACCTGGATTACCAGATACAATCTCAATGGCAAAATTATGTGCAAACGAAAAATGACATTACATTAAGCCAAAATAGCCTAGATCAAATAAACAAACATAAAGCAATTATCAGCAATCAAGTCAAAGCAGGATTGGCAAGTAAAGATGCAGAACTATCTGCTACTATAGGGGTTCTTGAAGCAGAATATCGAATAGTTTCCTCAGTTCGTAATTATTACAATGCCCTGCTTAATTTACAATCCATCATGGGAAATTTGAATAAGGGAGATATACAATAATGAAATTTAATAAAAAAATATTTAGGTTTTTCGCAGCTATTATTATAACAAGTATTTTACTCCTTCCAAGCGTCTTACAGGCCAAAGAGATAAATTTAAAAGACGCTATTGATTGGGGAATACAGCATAATTACGATTTAGAGGAAATCAGATATAATATCGGTACATTAGAACGAGATTTGGCAATCCTTGATGCAGATAAAGCCTTACAAGTTAGTGTAGGTGCTACTCCGATATGGGAGCTTGGAGAGGGAAAAAGCGATACCAGTTTGATTACACTCAAAGCTGATAAAATCATTGCAGATGATTTGAATATTTCAGCTGAAATTTCCTGGAATGAAGATGATTTTGCAGATATGTCTTTCGAGGGAATCACGAAGGGTGCTAATGCAAGTATTCAACTCGAAAAACAAATTTACCCTGATTCTTATACCCAGAGCGAAAAACAAATCTTTCAAACTGAAAATAATTTAAAAAAGAAAGCCGAAGAATTGGCCTGGAAGGAAACAGAAAAACAAATTGATTTTATTGAAAGCTATCTAGCCCTTGTCCGCTCAACAGAAGAAGTGAATATTGCCGGTAAAAGGCTTCATTTAGCCACTGAAGAGTTAGAAAGAGTACAACAGCAGATTCGCTTAGGCGAAGGGGGCTACCAGCAAGAAGCCGTGGCAAAAATAGCTTTAATGGAAGCTGAGAATCAATTTTTTAATTTAAAACAAAACCTGATTCAACAACAGAAAGAATGGTACCTGGAATTGGATTTATCGAAAGATATTCAGGTTCAATTCAAGGAAGAGCCTGCTTATTTAGACACTTTAAGGTCAAGTATGGAACAATTAACTTTAAAGAGTGAAAAACAGGAAATTTTATTCAACCAAGCATTAGAAAAACATTATCAAATAAAGAATACTTATATAGATAAAGAAAGTCTTTTAAAAGAAGCAAAATGGACGGAAAATGAAGGTAAGCCACAAATTAATCTTTCTGGCGGATATAACCTTTCCGACAATTACTGGTATACCAGGTTAGATTTATCCTGGAATCTAACAGATGGAGGAGCACAAAAATTAAAAGAAAAAGGAGCTGAAGCGACCATTCTTCAAAAAGAAAAAGAGCTCGGCCAATTGATAAAAACATTGCAGCTTGAAATGAATCAAATAATGGATCAAGACGAATATTATCAACTTAATTTACAGGCAAAATTAGCTGCCTTAGAACAAGAACAATATACAAAAAATATTTTAGAAAAACAGTATCAGGAAAAGATCATTTCTTCTACCCAATGGCAAAACCAGCTGATTGCCCTGGCAGAAAAAGAATTGAAAGTTAAAGAAGCTCAGGATCTACTATTGGTTATCCGTTTAAGATTAGCACATTTTTTAGGTATATAACACAAGGAAAGTTGAGGACAGATGAATGAGAAAAAAGAAATTATTTTTGTGGATAATTATCATATTAGTTTTGGGGACAGGCAGTTTTTTCGGATTCAATTATTGGCAGTCCAAATCCAAAACAGAAGCAAATTCCGGAAATCAAATTAAGTCGATAGATTTGGCATCAGCGATTGAGGTTAAGTTGGGAAATTTAAAAAAGACAGTTCCTGCCAGTGGTTTTCTCCAGCCGGTCAAATCTACCAATCTTAATTTACAAAGTAACGATACGGCAGGAGGCACTGTTGAAAAAATCCTGGTACATATTGGTGAATTTGTGAAAGAAGGACAAGAATTGGTTCACTTAAAAGATAAAGAGGAAAGATTAAATTATTTAAAGGCAAAAAATGAATACGAACTGGCTAAAATCAATGGTTCTCCTAGTCTGACGCAAGAAGAAAAGAAGTTGGCTATGGACTTAGCTCTGGAAAAACTTAATGCACGGACCATTCAAGCTCCTTTCTCTGGTAAAATTATCAAGATTTATGTCGAGGAAGGAGATAACATCGAAAAAACTGATGATATTGTTTACCTGATTGATGACACTACTTACGAAATTGAAGTATCAGTCAGTGAAGTGGATTGCATGAAGGTTAAAGTCGGTCAGGAAGTTGAAGTAGAATTGGATATTTTGGATGATGAGATTTTTACCGGAAAAGTGGCGGAAGTGGCAGAGTATGCCACAGCAGAAAGTAACGTAGTAACGGTGCCGGTAACCATTCGAATGGATGAAGTATCGAAATTCTTCAAACCCGGATTTTCAGCATCAGCAAAAATTATTGTCAGCTCAGCGGAAAATGTTTTACTTGTTCCGGTTACATCTCTTGCTGCAATGGGACGTGATTCGGTGGTCTTAAAAGTTGAAGGCGGTAAAGCAGTACCTACTCCGGTTAAAACCGGAATCAGTGACAGCTATTACCAGGAAGTGACCGAAGGATTAAAAGAGGGCGATAAAATTATTGTCAATAATTACCAGATGAATACAAAAGTCGGTTCTGGTGTCAGTCCATTCGGTGGTGGTGCGCAGCAGCCTATGATGCGCATAATGCGCTAATGAGAGGTGAAATATATGGCTAAAATAATTCATATTGAACAACTAAAGAAGATCTACCATTTAGGAAAGGTAAAAGTTGAGGCCTTACGAGGTGTGTCATTCGAAATTAACAGCGGAGAATTTGTTTCCATTATGGGACCTTCCGGTTCGGGAAAATCGACCTTGATGCATATCATCGGCTGTTTGGATTACCCCACCGAGGGGAAATATTTTCTATCCGA
>Ga0154857_1021_pt3 | contig 8558 bp, 7 predicted proteins | sample Rifle2008BG19ft_FD_105829 | JGI IMG/M metagenome (GOLD analysis project Ga0154857, IMG submission 105829) | Candidatus Atribacteria bacterium RBG_19FT_COMBO_35_14
TATTTGTAATTTACAGTACTTGATACGGAGATTCCATTTTACTACTTTTAACCAATATGTCTTTTGGAATTCCAAGTTTTATCAATTGATTGTAAAGAGCCTCCACGAAGAATTTTTCGGTATCAAAATGTTCAATATCCAAAACATTCAATCCTAATTCTTTGGCTCGAAGTGCAGCATGATAGGTGATGTCTCCGGTTATGTATAAGTCAACGTTCTTGTGGCTGACTTGTTCCAAGAGAGAACCTCCTGCTCCTGTACAAAGGGCTACTCTTTTTATTTTACGGTTGTTAGATTTAATAAGTCTTATATAACGAGCTTGGAGTTTATTTTTTACTTCCAGGGAGAATTTAGAAATTTCTACTTCCTTATCTATTTCTCCGAATATGCCTATCCCGTAAGAAGGTTTTGTTTTAAGTTCATATATATCAAAAGCCGGTTCCTCGTAGGGATGAGTATCTTTCATTGCCTGTACAACTGATTCCAAATCTCTTTCTGCTACCACGGTCTCTATTTTTATCTCCTGAACTTCTTCTCTTTTTCCTATTTCTCCGATGAAAGGGTGAGTTCCTTCCGTTGGTTTAAAAGTCCCTTTTCCGCTAATATTAAAAGATGTTTCGGTGTACTTGCCGATCTTCCCCGCTTCCGCCTTAAAGATTGACTGGCTAACTTTATCAGCATATTGTGCAGGGACATATACTGCAAATTTAAAAACCTTTTCTGAACTACCCTGCAGAGGAGAAATTTTCTTTATCCCTAATAAATTGGCTGCATAATCATTTAACCCGCCTTCGGCAAGGTCGTAGTTGGTATGCATTGCCAAAAGATTGATTTGAGCAGTGACGACCTGATAGAGCAGGGGATTTTTTTGCTTAGTGATTTGCTTTAAAGGAGAAAAGAGAAGGGGATGATGGGCAATAATTAAATTTGTCTTTTTTTCTACAGCCTCATTCAAGACACCTTGAGTTACATCTAAAGATAGTAATATTTTTGTTACCGGGGCATCAAGGTCAGCAAATTGAATACCGCTATTATCAAAACTTTCCTGCAAGAAAAAAGGGGCAATTTTATCCAAATTATTTAAAAGATTTTTTACCTTCATTTTTTCACCTTCTCTCGTTAGTGTAAACTTATTTCTATCTTTTCTTTCTCTTTCTTTACTCGATACTCGATACTATATACTAGATACCATATTCTCTCGGTTTATTAGGTTAATCGATTAAAATTATGTTATCATTATAATATATTTTTAAAAATTTAAAAGTAAAATAATAAAGAAATGGCAAAATTACTTTGAATTAAGAGGAGATAAAAGATGAAAAGACCGGAGTTATTGGCCCCGGCTGGTAATTTGGAAAAATTAAAGATTGCGATTATTTACGGGGCTGATGCAGTATATTTAGGCGGCGAGAATTTTGGATTAAGAGCAGGAGCAAATAATTTTACTCTAAAGCAATTAGCAGAAGGGATAAAATTTGCCCATGACAGAGGGAAAGGGATTTACCTAACCCTTAATATAATACCTCACAATGAAGACCTGAAAGGATTGCCCGAATACCTAGTCAAACTAAAGGAATTGGGTTTAGACGCAGTAATCATTTCAGATCCTGGCGTACTTAAGATAGTCAAGAATATTATTCCGGAGATGGAGATTCATTTAAGTACCCAGGCAAATACTACTAATTATGCAGCGGTGGATTTCTGGTATGAACAGGGGATTAGAAGAATAATTCTGGCTCGAGAATTATCTTTAGAAGAGATAGAAGAAATAATAAAAAAATCTCCTCCCGATATGAAAATTGAAACCTTTGTGCATGGGGCTATGTGTATCTCCTATTCGGGCAGATGCCTCTTAAGTAATTACCTGATAAGTCGGGATGCCAACAGGGGGGATTGTGCTCATTCCTGCAGATGGAGATATTATCTTATGGAAGAGACAAGACCGGGGGAATATTTTCCGGTATATGAGGATGAAAAAGGAACTTATATTTTTAATTCCAAAGACTTATGCATGATAGAACACCTGCCTTCATTGATAAAAGCAGGAATTTCCGCTTTTAAAATTGAAGGAAGAATGAAAAGTTCGTATTATGTGGCTACCGTGGTCAAAGCTTACCGGCAGCTTATTGATAGTTATTTTTCAAAACCTAATGAATATTTTTATGATAAAAAATGGTTAGATGAAATAAAAAAGGTGAGTCATAGATATTTTACCACCGGATTTTACTTTACTAAACCAGGCGGCGAAGAACAAAGATATGATAGTAGTACTTATGTTCAAACTTGTGATTTTGCCGGATTAATACTTGATTATGATACAGACAATCAAATAGCTGCCATAGAACAGAGGAACAGGATATTTGCAGGAGATGAAATTGAAATATTTGGTCCGGATGATGATTTCTTCATCCAGAAAATCGAGAAAATGTGGGATGAAGAAGGGGAAGAGATCGAAGTTGCCCCCCATGCCAAACAAATTATCAGAATAAAAATGTCTAAACCGGTAAAACCCTGGTATATCATAAGAAAATTCAATAAAACTTAGATATTATCCAATTGTCTAGATTAAAAGTTTTTTAACATCCTTCATAGCCCCGTATATCTTATTTAAATAGGCAAAAATCTACTTTGAGAATTTTTTCTGCTTAATCTCTATAAATAATTGAAAAAAAATTAAATTATTTTTAAAAAAAAGAAGGATTTTTTAATTTTACGTAGTATAATTAATATAGTAATATTAAGTATACGGTATACTGAATACTATCTAATCTAAAGATATATTTCAAACTCGTTGCTTTAAAAAAGTAGGTAAAATATATGAAGAAAAGATTCTTCTTAAATAAAAGCAAGGGAAGATCATCAGGTGGCTTATAATAAAATAAATGAAATATAAAAAAAGAAAGAGGTAAATATTAATGGATCCGGTAATTGGGATTAGTTGTTTTTGTAATTTGGGGAAAAGAGGTACAAGTGAAACTCCCTATTATCGAGTAAGTAGGAATTATATAGAGCCTATTATAAAATGTGAAGGGATACCCTTTATTGTTCCGGTTTTTATTAATGAAAGTTTATCAGAAAAAATTCTAAATAGTATCGATGGATTAGTAATGTCTGGAGGCTGCGGAGACTCTGATGCAGGCGATCGGATAGAAGTAAAAGGAAGACCGAGAACTTTAAGAGGACAAAATGAATACCGATATGTTGCCGATAAATATCTTATTGAAATTGCTTTAAAGAGAAACATTCCTTTGTTGGGAATGTGTCGGGGTATGCAGATGATTTGCGAGATAGCTGGAGGAAAATTGGGTGATAAATTTTTGGATGAGATAGATACGGGAGGAGTTTTACATCGGCAAGAGAGTAGCGGAAATTTCCCTACTCATATGATCAATTTAGAAGATGGCAGTCAATTGCAAAAAATATTGGGAGTTAAAGAAATAAAGGTAAATAGTTTTCATAATCAGTTTTGTGTAGAACCTGGCAAAAATTTTATAGCCTCTGCCTGGGCAAAAAATAAAATAGTTGAAGCTATTGAAAGTCCTATTTATCGTTTTGCTTTAGGTCTACAATTTCATCCAGAAATGATGTTTAATGATTATCCTGTATTTATTAAGATATTTAAGGTCTTTGTAGATAGGTGTCGTGAATACAAGAATTCAAAAAAGTCATAATAAGAAATAAAGAAAAATTAAGTGCAAGTAAATATTTTATCATATTTAAATATTTCATAAAAAAATTTTCATCTAAGCAGTTGTACTCAGTAAAAATGATGGAAAATTGGAGGTGATGTGAAATAAAAGATTGGTAATTTGGTAATAAATTAAGTATTTCAATTAAAATTAAAAAAAATAACAGGAGGTAAAGATTAAAAATGAAAAAATTAACTATCTATTTGTTGTTGGCTGCACTTCTGATCGCATTGACTGGAACTTTTTCCCTTGCTTCACCAGAAAAAGAACTGGTATTTGTTGTTGACCCTGCCGGTAAAGGGACAGCAACCCTAAATCCTCTTAAAATAAACTGGGGCACTTCCGCTTTGTATGCTTTATATGATAATTTAATTGAAGTGGGACTAGACGGAAAATATTATCCTGCTCTGGCCTCTTCTTGGGAGATGAGTGAAGACACTTTGACCTGGATTTTTTATTTAAAAGAGGGAGTTAAATTTCATGATGGTTCAGAATTCAATGCCGATATAGTCAAATGGTTTATTGAAGAGATGAGAAAAAGCCCAAGTGACTACATGGTTCAGTCAATTAAATCGGTCACCGCTGAAGATCATTACACTGTAACCTTCCATATGGAATATCCTGATCCCAACTTATTGTATAATTTATCATCAGTGTTTATGAAAATACCCAGTAAAGAAGCTATAGAAAAGTATGGTGATGATTTTGGTATCAAATATGCTGTGGGTACCGGACCGTTTATGTTTGATAAATGGATTATGGATGATCGAGTGATTCTCAAGAAAAATCCTGATTTTAAGTGGGGTACTGAATTATCTGAAAATAAAGGTCCAGCAAAGATTGACAGGCTAGTCATTAGAGAGATGGCAGAAGAGGTTACTGTGTTCATGGAACTGAAAAGTGGCGGTGTTGATATTACAGAGGGTGTTCCTGACATCTACTTAGAAAAAATTAAAGAGGACAAAAATATTGATGTTGTTGAAATCCCCGGTAGCAGACTTTATTATTTAGCTATGAATACCCAGATAGAACCTTATACTGATATTAAGGTTAGAAAAGCCATTTGTCTGGCCATTAATCAGGAGGAGATTGTGGAGCACGTATTTATGAATGTGGGTAAGCCGGCTCATACTTATTTAGTTGATCAATTAGAAGAATCAAAAGTTCCTGAAGAATATAAGATTAGTTTTAATTTAGATAAAGCAAAAGAGCTCATGGCTGAAGCTGGGTGGAAAGATACTGATGGTGATGGAATATTGGAAAAAGATGGAGATAAATTTGTTGCCAATTTATGGATAGAAAATACTTCTGTATTCCGAAAAGTCGCAGAGGTTGTTCAAGAACAGCTGCATAAATTAGGAGTTGACGCAAAGATTACCCAATATGACTCCATTACTTTTTCTGATAAACTGAAAAAAGGAGAACAGGAACTATTGATTAGATTATATGGATGGGATAACGCTGATATCCTTGAGTGGTACTTTAATTCCGAGAGAATGGGTTATCCAAATGTTGCTATGTGGAAGGATGAAAAATCAGATGAATTAATGGATAAAGCAATGACCAAGGCGGCTACATGGGAAGAAAGAGTTAAATACTTTACTGATTATCACGAATATTTATTAGCACAATTCCCCTGGGCTCCAATTTACTTACCACCGGTTAATTTTGGAATTAGAAAAGAAGTAATTATGCCTCCGGTCATTAATTCAAAGAGGCTTACTGGTCCACCAATTCTGGATATAGATATAGAATAATTATCTTTGTAAGACTTTTAGTTAAGTAAAAAAGCGACTATTTTACTTGTTAGTGCCAGAAAATTAATAGTAATGAGTTTATAAATATCGAGGGACTTCACTAGAAGAAGTCTTATCAAGAAAACTACCTTAACGAGTTTTCGATTTGAGGTAGAAGAAGACTCGTTAAGGTATTCTTGTATAATTTTCTATATTTCAATTAGAAACCCCAAATCTTTGAATAGTAGTTATTAAACTTAGCGCTTACCAGCAATAAAAAATATGTCTTCATTTAAGATAAAAGAGGTTTTTTATGACTAATTATATTATTCGCCGGTTAATTATGATGATTCCCGTTTTTATTCTTTGCTCGATGATTATATTTTTAATTCTTCATCTTGTTCCCGGTAATCCGGTAGATAATTTACTTCGTCCCGGTTCACCTCCGGAAGTAAGGGGACGATTAATTAAAGAGTTTGGCCTGGATAAACCGATTTATCAGCAATATATTATATGGTTGACCAATGTATTTAAAGGAAACCTGGGTGTTTCTATTACTGAACAACGAAGTGTTTCCGAACTTTTATTATTAAAATTACCCAGTACTCTTGTTTTAGGTGTGGTATCATTTTTAATTTCCTTTATTTTAGGAGTCCTTTTAGGAGCAGTATCGGCGATAAAACAAAATACCATTGTAGATTATATGGGCATGATACTTGCTTTATTAGGGGTAACTGTACCAACATTCTGGTTGGGTCTTATGTTCATGCTCATATTTTCAGTTAATCTGGGTTGGTTTCCTATTAGTGGATATGGAGATCTTAAGAGTTTAATTCTTCCTGCTTTTACTTTAGGTTTAGCTGGTGCAGGTTTAATAGCAAGAGTCACCAGAGCCAGTATGCTGGAGATTGCCCAAAAAGATTATATTACCATTGTACGTGCCAAAGGAATATCCAATTCCCAAGTTATTATTAAACATATCTTTCGAAATGCCTTAATTCCTATCATTACTTTATTAGGTTTACGTTTAGGTTGGATTATCGGAGGAGCGGTGACGATAGAGATTGTATTTAATCGACCTGGATTAGGAAGGCTTCTTACCGATTCACTTTTTCGACGAGATTATCCAGTTATTCAGGGAGTTTTGCTCCTTTTGATTTTTACAGTTATGTTGGGAAATTTAATTGCAGATGTTCTTTATGCATATGCTGATCCACGAATCCGCTATAATTGATATATTTATTGAAGTATTATTCGGAAGGTATTTATGCAAAATATAGGAAGAAGGAAGATGAAATTTAAATCACACGAAGAAAAGCAATATATACCGCGAAATAAAAGTAGGATTATGTTCCTAAAGTTTAAGAAGAATAAAATGGCTATTATCGGCTTGATAATCATATTGATCTTGATTTTTACTGGAATTTTTGCCGATTTTATCGCTCCTCATTCTTATCGGGAGCAAAATCTTTCCTTGAAGAATCAATCACCTTCATCTGATTTTCTGCTTGGTACTGATGAATTTGGACGGTGTATTTTTAGCCGAATCGTTTATGGAGCGCGTATATCTTTAAAAGTGGGAATCCTTTCCACTGGGATCTCGGTACTGATTGGAATAATTATTGGTTCAATGTCAGCCTATTATGGGGGATTTCTTGATCAAATATTGGTTGTGCTTATGGATGTGATGTGGGCTTTCCCTACAATCCTTCTTTCATTGCTTATTGTCGCTATTATTGGGGCTAGTCTGAATAGTGTAATTATTGCCATTGCACTATCTTACTGGGTACAATATGCCCGTTTAATCAGGGGACAAATACTTTCTTTAAAAAATGAACTTTATATCGAGGTTACTCGTTCATTGGGAGCCAATGATTCCACCATCCTTTGGAAACATCTTTTGCCTAATGCGGTTATTCCTGTAGTAGTTGCTGCTACTTTGGGTATGGGAAGTGCCATTGTTTTAGAGGCAACTTTAAGCTTTCTAGGCATGGGAGCCCAGCCTCCAACACCTAGTTGGGGTTCAATGTTAAGCAATGCGAGAACTTATTTGTTTCTTGCCCCCTGGTTAGCTATATTCCCGGGAATTGCTACCATTATTACCGTATTAGGATTTAATTTATTGGGGGATGGTTTAAGGGATATTATGGATATAAAAATGAAGGAGTAATTAATTTATGTCATTACTTGAAGTAAATGGTTTAAAATTAAGATTTTATTCTCTCGACGGACCAGTCGAACCCCTTAATGGAATCAATTTTCAATTAGAAAAGGGGGAAGTATTAGGCTTGGTGGGAGAAACTGGCTGTGGAAAATCAATTACGGCAAAAAGCATAATCAAGTTGATTTCATATTCTGGAGGAGAAATCATTAATGGAAGTATTATTTTTGATAATGAAGATTTATTGAATAAATCGGAAAAAGAAATGCAAAAAATTAGAGGAGCCAAAATATCCTTAATTTCCCAAGATCCTATGACCTCTTTGGATCCAGTATATCGAGTTGGGGATCAAATAATTGAGGCTATTCAGGTTCATGAAAAATTGCACTATAAAGAAGCCAAAAAGAAAGCCGTTGAGTTAATGAGATTGATGGGAATTCCTCTCCCTAAAAAAGTATTTTACCAATATCCTCATGAACTCTCCGGAGGGATGAAGCAAAGAATTATTATTGCTATTGCATTATCCTGTGATCCTGTTTTAGTTATTGCTGACGAGCCGACGACTGCTCTGGATGTAACCATACAGGCACAAATTATTGATTTATTTACTAAATTAATAGAACATGTTCAAAGTGCTTTTTTATTAATTACTCATGATTTAGGTGTAGTTGCTCAAATGTGTGATTCTGTTGCAATCATGTATGCAGGAAATATTGTAGAAAAAGGTCCAGTTAGAAAAATATTTCATTCACCCCAACATCCTTATACCAAAGGTTTGTTAGAGTGTATCCCCAAAATAGACCAAAAACAAAAAAAGCTTACTGCTATTCCTGGAACTGTCCCACATCCTCGAAACTTTCCTACAGGATGTAGATTTTATCCAAGATGTCAATATGCAATGAAAAAATGTTTATCTCAGCAACCCGGGTTAACTGAAATAGGTGATGAGCATTTTGTGACATGTTTTAGATA
>Ga0154857_1033_pt1 | contig 8230 bp, 7 predicted proteins | sample Rifle2008BG19ft_FD_105829 | JGI IMG/M metagenome (GOLD analysis project Ga0154857, IMG submission 105829) | Candidatus Atribacteria bacterium RBG_19FT_COMBO_35_14
TTGCTTCGCTATCGCTCGCAATGACAAATCATTGTAACATTATTAAAGAAACGCTCTACTAGTTAAATAGTACAATTCTAATAATTTATTAACCAATTAACTAAGTATCTAATCAACGAATCGAGATATATACTTTAATTATGGAAATTATTAGTTACTCAAAAAATATGATATTGCCTAAGAAGAAACGTTATATCGCTTTGGGTGTCTTTGATGGCGTACACTTGGGACATCAAAAATTAATTAAACTAACTTCTGACAAAGCTGAAAAGAATGATGGAATAAGTATTGTGGCTACTTTTGACCCTCATCCTGATAAAATAATTAATCCGGAAAGCAATGTTTTTTTGTTAACCACCTTGGAGGAACGAGTAAACCTAATTAGAGACTTAGATATTGATATTTTTCTTGTTATTAGATTTAATAAAATGATAAGTAAAATGTCAGCTGAGGATTTTATTAGTGAAATTTTAGTCAATAGTTTGGGAGTAAAAGAACTTTTTGTAGGCTTTAATTATAAATTTGGCTTTCAGGGAAAAGGTAATACGGATATTTTAAGAAAATACGGCAAGTCGTATAAATTTAAAACTAATATATTAAAACCAATAGCTGCAAATAACACCATAATCAGCAGTACTATAATAAAAGATTATATTAATTCAGGAGATATCGAAAAAGCAAAAAAACTATTGGGGCATGATATCACGATTTCAGGAAGAGTAATTTCTGGAAAGGGCAGAGGAAGAAAATTATTAAATTTCGCTACAGCCAATATCGAGACACCGCCGGATAAAATTCTTCCGGTTAACGGAGTATATTTAGTGGAAATTAAAATTGATCATAAAAAATATTATGGTTTAATGAATATAGGAGTTAAACCAACTTTTAGAGAAACAGAACGCACCATAGAAGTTCACATTATAAACTTCAACAAAAAAATATATAATAAAAAAGTAATCGTTAATATATTACAAAAAATAAGAGAAGAAAAATACTTTAACCATCCGGGTTTATTAAAGAAACAGATAGAGGAGGACATTTTGATAGCCAGTAAAATAATAGCAAAAAATAATTAATTAACAATGGCAACTTTCTTTTTATTTCTTTACGATATACGAAATACGATATGCGATATACGAACAAATAGGTTGAAGGTCTTAGCCGTTTATGATAAAATATTAAAGATATAATGTTTTAATTAAAATATAAATGAAAAAATAAAGGAGGTAATAATATGGCTATTACTAAAGATGATAAAGGAAAAACAATAATAAAATATCAGCATCATACTACTGATACTGGATCACCAGAAGTTCAAATTGCTTTATTAACTGAAAGACTAAATGATTTAACCGAACATCTAAATAGAAATAAGAAGGATTTTCATTCAAAGCAAGGTCTATTAAAAATGGTAGGGCAAAGAAGAAGATTATTAAATTATCTCAAAGATAAAGATATTAATAAATATCGAGAAATTATTGAGTCACTAAATTTAAGAAAATAATAAATTAGTCGTTAGCTTCAAATACAAAATGCAAGATGCACAATTACAATCAAGATAAAACATTTACATAAAATAGATAGTATTTCAAATAATAGGGAGGAAAATAAATATTTAATGTCAGAATATAGAGAAATTAAAATTAATTTAAACGGTAAAACAATAAATATAGAAACCGGCAAAATTGCCAAGCAGGCGGCTGGTTCGATAGTAGTTAGTTGTGAGGGAACCGTTGTGCTGGTAACGGCAGTCTCTTCCAAAGAATCACGTGAAGGGATAGACTTTTTCCCTTTAATGGTGGATTATGAGGAAAAATTTTATGCTGCCGGTAAAATACCAGGTGGTTTTTTTAAAAGAGAGGGCAGGCCAAGCAAGAATGCAATATTAACTTCACGACTTATTGATCGTCCATTGCGGCCTTTATTCCCCACAGAATACAGAAACGACGTTCAAGTTATTGCTACCGTTTTATCCTATGATCAAAAAAATTTACCGGATATATTAGCTATAATCGGAGCTTCTGCGGCTTTGTGGATATCGGACATTCCTTTCCAAGCTCCTATAGGTGCTGTAAGGATTGGATTAATAGAAAACGAATTTATAGTTAATCCCGGTCCTCAGGAATTGGACAATACCGAATTGAACTTAATTGTAGCTGGTACAAAAGATTCAATTATAATGATGGAAGGTGAAGCAAAAGAAGTATCCGAAGAAATTATATTAAAAGCAATTGGCATTGCTCAAGAAGCAATTAAAATAATCATAGAAGGCCAGGAAAGATTGGCAGATATTTTGGGAAAATCTAAAATAAAAGAAGAAAAGGAGTTTTCAGAAACAGCAGAGTTAGCAGATAATTATCGTAAAGAAATTAAAAATCTCTACGAGAAAGAAATAAAAAAAGCTATCTGTATAAATGAAAAAAAGGAAAGAGAAGATTCATTAGAAGATATTTTTCATCATATTATTGAAAAATTCTCTACTGAGGGAGATAATTTACCTCTTTTGAAAAATGCCTATGATGAAACTTGCAAAGAAGCTGTTCGCAATTTAATAATTAAAGAGAAAGTAAGAGTAGACGGGAGAAAATTGGATGAGATACGCCCAATTAGTTGTGAAACTGGAGTGCTGCCCCGAGTTCATGGGAGTGCTTTATTTACCAGGGGGCAAACACAAGCCTTAGTTATTACCACTTTAGGAACAGTAAAAGATAGGCAATTTATTGATACCCTGGAAGAAGAATCTTCGGAAAGGTTTTATTTGCATTACAATTTTCCTCCTTTTAGTGTTGGCGAAGTAAGACCCAGAAGAGGGCAATCAAGAAGAGAGATTGGCCATGGTTCATTAGCAGAAATGGCTTTAAAAGCGTTAATTCCTTCAGAAGAAGAATTTCCTTACACTATTCGCATAGTTGCTGAAATTTTAGAGTCAAATGGCTCTTCTTCTATGGCTACCGTTTGCGGAGGGAGTCTATCCTTATTTGACGCAGGAGTTCCTCTAAAAAGACCTATAGCTGGCATTGCTATGGGATTAGTAAAAGAAGATGAAAACGTCGAAATATTAACAGATATTTTAGGTTTAGAAGATCACTATGGCGATATGGATTTTAAAGCTGCCGGAAGCAGCCTGGGGATTACTGCTATTCAGATGGATTTAAAAATTGCTGGTATTCCAAACAATATATTGAGCGATATTTTAAAGAAATCAAAAGAAGCAAGATTATATATTCTTGAAAAAATGAATAAAGAGCTATCAAAATCTCGAGAAAGTTTATCTGACTATGCACCAAAAATTTCAGTAATAAATGTTGATCCTGCTAAGATTGGCATGGTAATCGGTCCCAGTGGAAAAAATATCAAGAAAATTATAGAAGTAACCGGTGCCTCTATCGATATTAAAGATAATGGAGAAATATTCATTGCTTCAACAGATGGAAAATCACTGGGCCGAGCAAAAAAAATGATTGAAGATATGGTGAGAGAGGCTAAGGTCGGGGAAACATATGAAGGGAGGGTAACCAGGACAACTAATTTTGGAGCTTTTGTAGAAATATTTCCTGGTAAAGAAGGATTGGTTCACATTTCTAAATTATCGCGAAAACGCATAGGAAGAGTTGAAGATGTAGTCAGAGTTAATGACAATATATTAGTTAAATGTATTGGAATTGATAGTCAAGGCAGAGTTGACCTAAGAAAACTAGATAACGATGAAAATATTTTGGTAGATGATGATATTGATAAAAAAATTGAAACTTACGACTAATATTTATAGTTGTAATATAAAAAATAAATAGATAAAAAATGGATTTGCTGGTGGAGAATAATAAAATAGAAATAAAAATAGAAAAAGTTAGAGGATGCGAGGATTTACCTTTACCTGTTTCCCTGAGTGAAGGCTCCTCTGGAGTCGATTTGTTATCCGCAGAAGCTTCAGATACTGTATTAAAACCAGGTAAAATAAAATTGATTTCTACCGGAATTAAAATTATGATCCCTAAAGGTTATGAAGGGCAAATAAGACCTCGAAGCGGCTTGGCCATTAAGTTTGGTATTACTGTTTTAAATACTCCCGGTACTATTGATTCAGATTATAGGGGTATTGTAAAGGTAATTTTAATTAATTTAGGCGAGGAAGATTTTAATATTCAAAGAGGAGATAGAATAGCTCAATTAGTAATCCAAAAAATATTTTCCCCTAATTTTATTCTTGTAGAGACCTTAGATAAAACCGAAAGAGGAGAAGGTGGCTTCGGTCATAGCGGCATAAGGACTTCAAAATAGTCGTTAGTGAATAGTCGTTAGTCGTTAGTTTCAAAATACAAGTTTTCAGTTTTCTGTTTACAGTTTGTAACAAGGGAGCATAATAATATAACCTCTTCACACTTTTTAGTTTTCTATAAACCGGCACTTTTACCTTGAAATCTATAACGTATTAATCATTAATGTATTTTACTTACTAAATACTATTCACTATTCACTAACGACTAACCTAAGCGGAGGTATTCAATGACCACTGAACTGATCTTTGGCATTATAGGAGGTCTGGGATTATTTTTATATGGAATGCAACTTCTAAGTGATGGCTTGCAAAAAGTTACCGGCGATAGAATACAGAAAGTTATGGAATTCTTAACCAATAAACCAATAATGGGTGTTGCAACCGGGGCATTAATAACTTCCATTATTCAAAGCAGTAGCGCAACAAGTGTTATAACTATCGGATTGGTTAACGCAGGATTACTAAGTTTAAAACAAGCTGTCAGTGTAATAGTGGGAGCAAATATAGGTACCACCGTAACCGCCCAGATTGTATCTTTTCGTTTAGAGAAATATGCTCTTCCGGCAATCGGAATTGGTTTTATAGTTAACTTTTTAGCCAAAAAAAGAAGCTATAAATATTTTGGCCAAATACTACTCGGTTTTGGTATATTATTTTTAGGCTTATACACTATGTCTCAAGCATTAAAACCATTAAGAAATTATACTCCATTTCTAAATTTATTAACAAATATTTCTCACAATCCTTTATTGGGTATCGTGGTTGCTGCAATCTTTACCGCTATAATTCAAAGCAGTAGTGCTACCACCGCAATAATCATTGCTATGTCCATTCAAGGAATAATGGGCATAGAAGCAGCAATCCCCCTTGTTCTGGGAAGCAATATAGGAACTTGTTTCACTGCAGTCATCGCTAGTATAGGAAGCTCGATAACCGGAAAAAGAGTTGCTATTTCTCATCTGTTTTTTAATATTGGAGGGGTTGTTCTATTTTTCTTTTTCCTAAGTAAGTTTTCATACCTGGTATCGTTAACCTCTTCAAGTATCCCAAGGCAAATCGCTAATGCTCATACTTTATTTAATTTAATTAATGCAGTAATATTACTTCCTTTTCTTTCTTTGTTTATTAAACTTGTGGTTAAAGTTTTACCAGGTGAAGAAATTGTCATCAAGAAAGGTCCTATTTACCTAAATAAAGATATGCTGAATACGCCATCTATAGCTTTGAGTCAGGCAACTAAAGAACTGGTTAGAATGGGCGAGATGGTTGAAAGCATGTTAAATGATGTAATGATGTCTTTTATTCAAAACGACTTAAATGTCCTAAAAAGTGTGTATTTAAAAGAAGAAGTGGTAAATACTTTAGAAAAGGAGATTACCAAATATTTAGTATTAATATCTCAAAGCTCTCTTAGCCCTGAACAATCAAAAAGACTAACCGATTTATTGAATATAGTAAATGACATAGAAAGAGTAGGTGACCATGCTGAAAATTTAGCTGAACTTGCTGAAGAAAAAATAAATGAAAAATTACCTTTTAGTGAAAAAGCTTTAAGTGAACTAAAATTTATGTTTTCTAAAGTGCAATTTTCTTTAAATAAATCAATCTCGGCATTAAGGAATAGAGATATAGCATTAGCTCGAGAAGTAGCTTTAAAAGAAGATGAAATTGATAAAATAGAAAAAGAACTTCGTGCTAATCATATAAAAAGGCTAAATCAAGGCATTTGTTATCCTGAATCCGGTGTTATTTTTTTAGATGTAATAAGTAACTTGGAAAGAGTTGGAGATCATGCTAATAACATTAGTTTGATGGTAATTGACGAACTGTCCAATGATTAGGGGAATATATGTCGTTAATATTATTAGGGTTAGTTCAGGGATTAACGGAATTTTTTCCGGTAAGCAGTTCCGGACATTTAGTTATCGCTAAGTATTTCTTACAAATACATCTACCAGGCGCGGCATTTGAAGCATTTTTACATTTTGGAACAGTTCTGGCTGTAATATTACTTTTTAGAAAAGAAATAAAAGGATTAGTAATTTCTTTTTTTGACAGTATTTATAAACTATTTCAAGGAGAAAATATATTAAATATTTTTAAAAATAATTCATCATCAAAACTTGCCTGGTTTTTGGTAATTAGCACCATACCGGCAGCAATTATCGGATATACCTTTAGTTCTTATTTTGAAATACTTTTTGGTAAGCCTATAATAGCTTCCTTTATGTTAACTATTACAGGAACCTTACTTTGGCTGGGTAATAAATATTACACAGGGGGCAACAAAAATATTTCAGAAATTACTTATAAAGATGCTATTATTATAGGAGCAGCTCAAGCTGTTGCTATTTTCCCGGGGATATCGAGGTCCGGTTTAACTGTTATTGCCGGATTATCAAGAAATTTAGATCGTGAATTTGCCGCAAGATATTCTTTTATACTATCTGTACCGATTATTTTAGGTGCTTCAATGTTTAAAGTGAGGGAATTATCTTCCCTAAATATAGATTCTTCTATTCTGATATTATCCGGGTTAGCAGCGGCAATATCAAGCTATGGGGCGATGAAAATATTTATAAGATTATTAAAAAATCGGAAAATATATTTTTTTTCATACTATCTTTGGATTATATCTGGTTTAACCATTTGGATATCTTTATCGAGAGGACTTTAATCATTTGAAAATAAAGAAAAAAAATACTAAAAATGAAACCATAAGTATAGTAATTATTGCATTTTCTTTATTGTATATTTTTGCCTTTATCTTCACTGATAAAATGGGAATTGTTGGAAAAATAATTTTTCAAACAGCAACTCGCACTATTGGCCTTGGTGCCTATATTTTCCCCATCTTGTTATTATTTTTGGGAATTGTAATCCTTTTTAATTATAAACTGCCTAATCCTTATCATAAACTCTTCGGTATTAGTTTTTTATTTATTATATTTCTTATATTTATTCATGTTAGATTACTTTTACTTGACAATTCATATTCATTGGCAATGAAAGGGGCTGGCGGAGGTTTGTTAGGTTATTATTTTGCCATGTCCTTATTCCTTTACTTTGGAACAAAAGGCGCTTATCTTGTTCTAATATCGCTCAGCTTAATATCTGCCTTATTCATAACTGATATTTCCTATTTTTATATATTTAGGAACCTGAGGAATAAAACAAAGATGATATTGAATAGTATTTACAATATTTCAAAACGCAAAAAAGTGCCCGAATATCAAGAATACGGAACAGATGAAATACCCAAAAGATCATTTAAAATAAAAAAAACCAGGAAAAAAGAAAAAAAATTAGAAGAGCAAGAAGAAGAAGAAGCAACTTTTGACAAAGATTACCAGATATCTAAACAGGAACCTAAAATAGACAGTTATCAGGTTCCACCCCTATCTCTACTATCTGATTCACACGCTGAAGAGAAAGCAGATACTAAATTAAACATTGAAGAAAATGTAAAAACACTCGAAAAAACCTTCACTAATTTTGGAATTGATGCAAAAGTCGTTGGGGTTATCCAGGGACCAACTGTTACCCGGTATGAAATTCATCCTGCACCCGGTGTTAAAATATCTAGAATAACTAATTTGAGTAATGATATTGCTTTATCCTTTGCAGTAGCCTCAGTCAGGATAGAAGCACCAATACCCGGTAAAAATGCCGTAGGAATCGAAGTCCCTAATCGTAAAAGAATAAATGTGTATTTAAAAGAAATATTGCAAAGTAGTGAATTTCAAAATGGAAAATATAAATTACCCATAGCTTTAGGAATAGATATTGGAGGCAAACCCATAATCGCAGATTTAACCGAACTTCCTCATTTATTAATTGCCGGGGCAACCGGGTCAGGGAAAAGTGTATGTATTAATAATATAATATTAAGTATTCTTTATAAACTAAGTCCGGAAACAGTGAAATTTCTAATGATCGACCCAAAGAGAGTAG